>Ga0183260_10000065_pt1 | contig 70772 bp, 65 predicted proteins | sample AntDrymUQ4972206_2_FD_129768 | JGI IMG/M metagenome (GOLD analysis project Ga0183260, IMG submission 129768) | Polar desert sand microbial communities from Dry Valleys, Antarctica - metaG UQ497 (22.06) (version 2) (version 2) | ecosystem: Environmental > Terrestrial > Soil > Desert | place...
CTGGTGCACGTGCGCGACCAGCGTGCCGACCCGGCGGTCCTGGTCCGGGGCCGGACCACCGAGCGGGACTTCGAGACGTGGTTCGCTCGGGCCTTCCGGACTCTGGCCGTACACGTCAGTCGATCCGGCCTGGTCGTCAGCGGCGCCGGCGGCGGGCGCTTCCCCGACCGGCAATGGGATCCCGACGACGTCGAGGTGGAGGCACTGCTGCCGGTCGACCGTGCCGTGCCCGGCCCCGGCGTCGAGGCCGGTCGGCTGCCGGCCGGAAGGCTGGCCGTCGTCCTGCACGCGGGGCCGTACGACGGGGTGGTCGCGGCGCACGGGCTGCTGGGGGAGTGGGCCGCCACGCAGGGGGTCGAGCCCGATGGCAGCCTGCAGGAGTTCTACCTCGTCGGCCCGCACCACACCCCGACGACCGCCGCCTGGCGCACGGAGGTCGGTTGGCTCCTGCACAGCGCCCCGGACCGCGAGGAGACCTCGTCATGATCGCCCTGCGACACATCACCCTGGACTGCGAAGACGCCGCCACCCTCGCCGCCTTCTGGTCGGCCGCCCTGGAGCGCCCGGTCGACGAGGGCGCCAGCGCGTTCTTCGCCAGCATCGGGATCGCCACCCGCAGCCGCCGTCCGGCCTGGCTCTTCCTGCAGGTGCCCGAAGGGAAGCAGGCCAAGAACCGGATGCACCTGGACTTCTCCGCCGCGGATCCCGGAAGCGACCTGAGCGCCCTCGTCGACCGGCTGATCGCCCTGGGGGCGACTGCCCACGGCGAGCACGACGAGTGGGGTACCCGGTGGACGGTGCTGGCCGATCCGGAGGGCAACGAGTTCTGCGTCGGGGCACCCTCGGCGACGCAGGTCGGCTGAGGCCTGGGTTACCCGACCGGGGCCGCCGGCGCGTCGGCCGGCCGGTGGCGCCGCCGGGACACCCAGCCGACGGTGCCCACGATCAGGCCGACGAGCACGAGGAACGGCAAGCTGGCGCCCAGGGCGGTCAGCAGCGCGCTCCCGACGGTGAGAAAGGCGTCCCAGCCAGTCCCGAGCCCACCCAGGAACCCGGCCGTCTCGTCCTCCGGCTCCGGCGCCTCGGCCACGAGGGACAGGCTCACCGTGGCCAGGCTGATCTGGTCACCCAGCGCCCGTTGCTGCGCCTGCAGGGACTCCAGATCGCTCTCGCGGGCGGCGAGTTCGCGTTCCAGTGTCACCAGGTCGGTGATGTCGCTGGCGTCGGCGAGCAGCCCGCGCAACCGGTCCAGGCTCGCCTGCAGGCTCTCCACCCGCGAGTCGACGTCGGCCTTGACCGTCGTGACGTCCTCGGTACGAACGGAGCGCGACACCTCCTCGCCGAAGCCGGCCAGCGCATCGAGCAGCTGGTCGACTCGCTCCGGCGGCACCCGCAACACCAGGTCGGCGGTCTGCTGCGAGCCGGAACCGCCGCGGACGTCGCCGCTGACGATTCCGCCGAGCGTGGTGGCCTGCTGCGCCGCGCGGTCGGCGTCGCGCTGCACGTCCTGGCTGCGGACTCTGATCTCGGCCGTCACGATGATCTGGCGGTCCAGCGTCTGCGGGCCGAGCGGTAGCGCGGTGCCCGGTTCGCCCGCCGTACCGCCATCATCGCCGCCTGGGGACTCCTCGCCGGAGCCGAAGTCACCGCTACTGCCACCGCCGCCACCGTTTGTGCTTTCGGCCCCGCTGTCCGACCCGCCGCCGGAGCAGCCGGCGAGGAGCATGGCGCCCAACACGGCGAGGACTGCGGCGCGGCCGGTCCGAGATCGGATCGTGGAACGGGTCATCTCGTTCTCCCTCGATGGACTGACGGTGCGACGGCCGGCCCGGGCACCCGGTTCCAGGGCCGAGGTCACGGCTAGGTGACGATGTGCCGGTGCAGCGGATCGTGGTCGTGGGGGCGGGCGTCGCCGGGTTGACGGCGGCGTACGACCTCGCCCGTGCCGCGCCGCCACGGACGGAGGTCGTCGTCCTGGAGGGCAGTTCCCGGATCGGGGGGAAGCTGCTGGTCGCGCCGGTCGCCGGCGTCATGCTGGACGTGGGGGCCGAGGCGGCGCTGGCCCGCGTCCCTGACGTCCTGGACCTGTTGGCCGAGCTCGGCCTGGCCGACGAGGTGGTCTACCCCGCCACCACCGCCGCCTCGATCGCGGTGGCCGGGCGGCGACACCCGGTGCCGGCCGGGACACTGCTCGGGATCCCCGCCGACCTGCCCGCGCTGCGGACCTCGGGGTTGCTGTCGGCCGACGGCTGGGCCGCGGTGGCGGCGGACCCGGAGCGGCCGGGGCCACCGGTGACCGACGACGTCTCGGTCGGGCAGCTCGTCCGCAGCCGACTCGGTGCGGAACTGCTGGACCGGCTGGTCGAGCCGTTGCTCGGCGGGGTGTACGCCGGGCGCGCAGATCGCTTGTCGGTCCAGGCGACGATGCCGGCCCTGTGGTCGCAGCTGGGCTCTACCGGCTCGCTGGTCGAGGCGGCCCGCGCGGCCCGGGTCGTCGCTCCGGCTCAGGACGGCCCGGTGTTCGCCACCCTCCCGGGTGGGCTCGGGCGGCTGCCGGGCGTGCTGGCCGCGACGGCGGGGGTGAGCGTGCGGACCGGCTTGCCGGCCCGGACGATCACGCGCACCGCCGACGGGTTCCGCATCGTCGCCGGCCCGGTGCCTGATCCGACCGTCCTGGACTGTGTGGCCGTCGTCGTCGCCGTACCGCCGGGGAAGGCCGCCGGGCTGCTGCGCGGGCTGGCCCCGGCGGCGGCGAGCGAGCTGGCGGGGATCGAGACCGCGAGCACGGCCGTCGTCACGCTGGCCGTCCCCGTGCAGGAGTTCCCGGCCGGCAGCGGGCTGCTCGTCGGGTCGGGACCGGACGCCCCGGCGGGCGCGGTCAAGGCAGTCACCCTGTCCTCGCAGAAGTGGGCCCACCTGGGCGGCGGTGACCTCGTCTTTGTCCGGGCCTCGATCGGACGCCGTGGTGAGGAGGCGGTCCTGCAGCGCGAGGACGGCGATCTGGTCGCTCTCGCCCGCACGGAACTGCGTGAGCTGATCGGGCTGACCGGGGTTCCGGTCGACACCCGGGTGACCCGGTGGGGCGGGGGGTTGCCGCAGTACGACGTCGGGCATGTGGCCCGCGTCGAGCGGATCCGGGCGGCGGTCAGCAGTATCCCGGGGTTGGCGGTGTGCGGTGCGGCGTACGACGGCGTCGGCATCGCCGCGTGCGTCCGCAGTGCACGGCACGCTGCCCACGCGATCCGGGTCAACGGTCCGGCCCAGATGCGCGGACAATGGCGGCATGACTGACGGCAAGCGGGCGCGAGAGTTGAACCAGGTCATCCGCTACACGATGTGGTCGGTGTTCCGGAACTCCCAGCCGCTGGCCGACGCCGGTCGCGAGCAGGTAGCCGCCGAGGTCGACGGTCTGTTCGAGCAGTTGGCGGCCAAGGACGTCGTGGTCCGCGGCAGCTACGACCTGGCCGGGCTGCGGGCCGATGCCGACTTCATGATCTGGTGGCACGCGCCTTCGGCGGACGACCTGCAGGATGCCTACGGCCGGTTCCGGCGTACCGCCCTCGGACGGGTCAGCGCGCCGGTCTGGTCCCAACTGGCCCTGCACCGCCCGGCCGAGTTCAACAAGAGCCACGTGCCGGCGTTCCTCGCCGACGAGCAGGCGCGCGCCTACGTCTGCGTCTACCCGTTCGTCCGGTCCTACGAGTGGTACCTGCTGCCCGACGAGGAACGGCGCGCCCTGCTGGCCGAGCACGGGCAGCTGGCTCGCGGCTATCCCGACGTCCGGGCGAACACCGTGGCCTCCTTCGCCCTCGGCGACTACGAGTGGATGCTGGCCTTCGAGGCCGACGAGCTGCACCGGATCGTCGACCTGATGCGCGAGCTGCGGGCCTCCGGTGCCCGGCGGCACGTGCGCGAGGAGGTGCCGTTCTACACCGGCCGCCGCAAGCCCATCACCGAACTGGTCGCCGGCCTGCCGTGAGTGGATCTCCGGTCACCGTGACCGACCGGCTACGTGCCGAGCTCGCCGCCGCCATCGCCGCGGTGCAGGACCTCGCAGTCGATCATCAGCGCATCGTGGAGGCCGCCCAGGGCTCCAACGGCGACGACGAGCACGATGTCGAGGGCACGTCGATCGCGTTCGAAAGATCCTTCGCCGACGCCGCGCTGCAGCGCGGGAGGATTCGGGAGCAGGCGGTGCGTGATGCGTTGGGTCGGCTCGCGGACGGTTCCCACGGGCGCTGTGCCCGCTGCGGTCGACCGATCTCCGCGGAACGCCTGGCCGCGCTCCCGCTCGCGGAGACATGCATCGGTTGCGCCCGCTGAGCCCGCCCGATATCGGCCGCGCAAATCTCAGGGTGTTGGCTGGAGCTCATGACGAAGCCGAGCAAGCCTGAGATCGAGGCCCCCACCGGGCCGCCGCCGAGCGAGCTGCAGGTCACCGATCTGACCGTCGGCGAAGGGCCGGAGGCAGTCGCGGGCGCGACGGTCGAGGTGCACTACGTCGGCGTCGAGTACGAGTCGGGCGAGGAGTTCGACGCCTCGTACAACCGTGGGGAGTCCATCGAGTTCCCGCTGCGGGGGCTCATCCAGGCCTGGCAGGACGGCATCCCCGGGATGCGGGTCGGCGGGCGACGGCAGCTGGTCTGCCCGCCCCGGCTGGCCTACGGCGCCGCCGGCAGCGGGCATCGCCTGTCCGGCAAGACCTTGATCTTCGTGATCGACCTGCTGGCCGTGCGCTGACTACGTGACCGGCTCGAGGCTGATGCTCACCGAGTTGATGCAGTAGCGGTCCCCGGTCGGGGTCTGCGGGGCGTCGTCGAACACGTGGCCCAGATGCGAGTGGCAGTTGGCGCAGAGCACCTCGACGCGCACCATGCCCAGCGCCCGGTCCTCGCGCAGGATGACGTTGTCCTTCTCGGTCGGCTCGTAGAAGCTCGGCCACCCGCAATGCGAGTCGAACTTGGTCTGCGAGCGGAACAGCTCAGCACCGCAGGCCCGACAGCGGTAGACGCCCTCGGTCTTGGTGTCCACGTACTCCCCGGTGCCGGCCCGCTCGGTGCCGGCCTCGCGCAGGACGTGGTACTCCTCCGGGGAGAGCTGCTCGCGCCACTCGGCGTCGGACTTGCTGAGCTTGGGTGCAGGCATCGACATGCAACCACGGTACGGCGCCGCAGACCGCCGCGCCGTACCGTGACCGGTCCTACCCCCGGGCGCAGTTGCGGCCGAAGCAGGACTGGATCGTCAGCTTGACCACCTGGGGGTCGTGGTCACTGGCCTGGTCCGGGAACTCGGCGTTGACGTGCACCACGTCGTAGCTGAACCCGGGCCGCCCGAACCGTCCTCGCTGCAGCTCCGGTGAGAGCAGGGTGTGGTCCAGGGCCTGGGAGTTGCCCTCGAACACGTAGGTGTACTGCTCGGCCACCGGCAGGGTCGAGATGAGGTTGGCCAGGCTGTCCGTCGACTCCAGAATCCGCATGGTCTCGGAGAACTGGAAGTCGTTGATGTCGCCGGTCACCACTACGCGGGCCCGCGGGTCGCTGGCCAGCAGGTCGTCGGCGAAGCTCCGCACCAGGTCGGCCTGGCGGTGCCGCTGGTCCTCGGAGGAGCGAACCGGCGGCTGGGTCGACCCGAACAGCGGGTCGTCGCCGCCCTTGGAGTTGAAGTGGTTGGCGACGATGAAGATCGTCTGCCCCCGGAAGGTGAACTCACCGGCCAGCGGCTTGCGGCTGTCGTCCCACGCCGGGTCGTTCGGGGCGATCCGGCCGGGTGAGATCGTCAGTGCGGTCCGGCCGCCGATCGTGGTGACCTCGACGGGAGTCGTCGCGTCGCCCCCTGGGCGGTCGACGAACCCGACCGGACGGTCGGTCCGGAACAGGAACCCGACCCGGATGTTGCCGCCGGGCTGGCCGCCGTCCTGGTCCTCTTCGGGGTTGATCTGGCGGTAGTCGTAGGCCGGTCCACCCGCGGCGACGATGGCCGCGATGAACATCTCGAACGTCAAGGAGGCGTCGGTGACGTCGGAGTTCGTCGGGCCGTCGTTGTCCTGGATCTCCTCGACGGCGAGGACGTCGGGCGAGCGCAGGTTGTCCACGACGATGTCCGCCAGTTGCGCGAACTTCGCCGGGTCGCTCGTGGCCGCGAGGTTCTCCACGTTCATGGTGGCCACGGTCAGCTGGGCCGCGCCGGCGGTCGGTGTCACCTCGCGCTGCAGGCCGCCGGAGGCCAGGGCCGGCGGTGCGGTGGCCAGGAACTTGAAGTTGCCGAAGCTGTAGTCCATCACCCCGACCGTGGCCCCAGACAGCACGTCACGGACGGTGGCCGCGGGCATCGCACCGGCGCCGATCAAGGCGTCGTCCAGGATGATCCGCTCGGGGTTGAAGTCGTTCGGGCGGATGACCACCCCGCCGCGGGTGGTCCGCGGCCCGGCACCGGCGGTGACCACGGGCAGCTCGCCGAAGCGGTTCGTCGGCCCGACCACCTGGGCGTCGACGACCTGCACGAGCATCCCCTCCAGGGACTCGTAGAAGTCGATGCCGTCGGTCCGGGGGTCGAAGCTGGACAGCTGGTCGTCGTCGATGACGACGGTCGGCGGCACGCGGCCGCCGGGGCCGATCAGGGTGGGGGGCACGGAACCCGTCCCCACCGGCGTCACCGTGGGGCTGACCAGCTCGGTGGTGGTCAGCTCACCGGAGAAGCCGAACTCGTCCACGGTGCCCGTCACCGTCACGCTGTCGCCGACGAGCACCGTCGGGGTCGAGCCGGTGAACACCAGGATGCCCTCGCTGGTCGCGGGGTCGCTGTCCGGCGCCGGGTCCTGCATCCAGAACCGGTTGTTCGCCACGGCCGTCACCACGCCCGGAACGTCCAGCACCAGCTCGCCGTCGTACGGCGAGGTCTGCGCCGCCCCCTGGATGTCGTGGATGAACAGGCCCTCGATGCCGGGCGGGCCAGCGACCACGCAGTCCTCGCCGCAGGCGGTCGGGCTGGGCGCGCCGGTAGTGAAGTCGGTGGAGTTGTTGTCGGTGTCGGTGCCCGCCGGGGCCCGCGAGGCCGACGTCTCGCTGGTCAGGGCGGTGCCCGTCGGGGCGGTCTCGGCGTCGGTCGGGGTGGTGCCGTACCCGACGAGGTCGCGGACCGTGGGGATCGCCGAGCAGCTGCCGATGGTGGCTCCACAGCTCAGCGCGGTGCTGTTGGTGACCAGGGCGACCTTGCCGGAGCTGCCGCTCATCAGGATCGTGCCGGTGACGTCGGGCGTCGGAAGGTCGACCGTGCCCCCGGAGCCGAAGGACTGGCCGACCAGGAACGCCCGGCCGGCTGGGATGACGCCGGCCAGCTCCGTCACCTGCCAGCTGGTGCCCGAAGCCGAGGCGTACTGCACCGACCAGCCGGTCACGTCCACCTCGGCCGCGCCGGCGTTGTACAGCTCGACGAAGTCCTGCTTCAGTACGGCGCCGGAGTTGCCGCCGCCGCCGTACACCTCGCTGACGACGACGTCGGGGGACACCGCCTGGGCCGGGGTGGCCACGGCGAGGCCGGTGACGGCGAGGGCCGCGGCCGCGGCGGTGGACAGGACGGCGCGAATGCGGTTGCGCACGGGCAGGCTCCTCAGCAGACGATCGTGACTGCACAGTTACTACCAGCCAGGACAGACAGGCACCATGGACAGCGGGTGTTCGGTCCGTGAATTGCTAGTCTGCGGGCAGCTTCTTGGCCCGACTCGGCTGGACCCGCATCGGCTCGCCGGGCATCTTCGGATAGTCCGGCGGATACGGCAGGTCGCCCAGGCCACGGTCGGCCAGGTCGCGCTCGGCCTGTTCGAGCAGGGGCTCCAAGGAGTGGGCGGTCTGCTCGATTCCGGCCAGCAGGTCGCCCACCTCGGCGTACCGGCCGGGCATCGTCTGCACCGTGAAGTCGTCGGGATCGACCTGCGCCAGCTCGTCCCAGCGCAGCGGCGCGGACACCGTCGCCCGGGGCGTCCCGCGCACCGAGTACGCCGAGGCGATCGTCCGGTCCCGGCAGGCCTGGTTGAAGTCGATGAACACGCGCTGCCCGCGCTCCTCCTTCCACCAGCTGGTCGTCACCAGGTCGGGCCGGCGCCGCTCCACCATCCGCGCGAACGCGATCACCGCCCGGCGTACCTCGGTAAAGGTCCACTGCGGCTGCAGCCGGACGGCTATGTGGATGCCGCGGCCGCCGGAGGACTTGGGGTAGCCGGTCCAACCCAGCTCGTCCATGACCGCCCGCACCTCGTCGGCGACCCGCGCGGCGTCGGCGAAGTCGGTGCCCGGCTGCGGGTCGAGGTCCAGCCGCAGCTCGTCGGGGTGGTCGACGTCGCCGCGCCGCACCGGCCACGGGTGGAAGTCGAAGGTCCCGAGGTTGGCCGCCCAGGCCAGGTCGGCCACGTGGGTCGGGCACAGCTCGTACGCCGTCCGCCCGCTGGGAAACGCGATCTCGACGCTCTGCACCCAGTCGGGGGCGCTCTTGGCCATCCGCTTCTGGTAGAAGGCCTCACCCTCGACGCCGTCGACGTACCGCTTGAGCGTCGTCGGACGCTCCCACAGGGCGGCCAGCAGGCCGTTGCCCATGGCCAGGTAGTACTCGACGACGTCGCGCTTGGTCAGCCCGACGGCCGGGAAGTAGACCTTGTCCGGGTTCGACACCCGGACCGTTCGCCCGCCGGCATCCAGTTCGATCGCGGGGGTCGGCATGCGCCGAGCGTACGTCGGGTAAGAACGCGGTCATGAGTACTCCGCAAGCCGTGGCGTCCGCACCGACCGGCCTGTTCATCGGGGGCGAGTGGCGCGACGCCGAGACGACGTTCCCCGTCGAGGACCCGGGCACCGGGCAGCAGCTGCGCGAGGTCAGCGACGGCCAGCCGGCCGACGCCGAGGCCGCGCTGGACGCCGCGGTCCAGGCGCAGCCGGCCTGGGCGGCCACGCCGGCCCGCGAACGCGGGGAGATCCTGCGTCGCAGCTGGCAGCTGATGACCGACCGCGCCGACGAGCTGGCCCTGCTGATGACCATGGAGATGGGCAAGAGCCTGGCCGAGTCCAAGGCAGAGGTGACGTACGCCGCGGAGTTCTTCCGCTGGTTCTCCGAGGAGGCTGTCCGTATCGAGGGGCGGTACGCCGCCAACCCCGCGGGCGGATCACGGCTGCTGACGATGAAGCAGCCCGTCGGCCCGTGCCTGCTCATCACGCCGTGGAACTTCCCGCTGGCCATGGGCACCCGCAAGATCGGCCCGGCGATCGCGGCCGGCTGCACCATGGTGGTCAAGCCGGCGCAGCTCACCCCGCTGTCGATGCTGCGGCTGGCCGAGCTGCTCGCCGAGGCGGGCGTGCCGCCGGGTGTGCTCAACGTCGTGCCGAGCTCGTCGGCCGGCAAGACGGTCGCGCCGCTCATGGCCGACCCCCGGCTGCGCAAGGTGTCCTTCACCGGATCGACGCCGGTGGGCAAGACGCTGATGGAGCAGGCCTCGGCGAACCTGCTGCGGGTGTCGATGGAGCTCGGCGGCAATGCGCCCTTCCTCGTCTTCGACGACGCGGACATCGACGCTGCCGTCGAGGGCGCGGTGATCGCCAAGATGCGCAACAACGGCGAGTCGTGCGTGGCGGCCAACCGCTTCCACGTGGCGGCGGCGGTGGCCGAGGAGTTCACCGCCAAGCTGGCCGACCGGATGGCCACGATGAAGGTCGGGCACGGGGCCGAGCCCGGAACCGAGGTTGGGCCGCTGATCGACGCCGACCAGCGGGACAAGGTGGCCGAACTCGTCGAGGACGCCACCGGTCGAGGCGCCCGGGCGGTCACCGGCGGGTCGGCCGTCGACGGCGACGGCTACTTCTTCGCCCCGACCGTGCTGGCCGACGTGCCCGACGGGGCCCGGATCCTGCGCGAGGAGGTCTTCGGACCGGTGGCCCCGGTGACGAGCTTCGGGTCGGAGGAGGAGGCACTGGCTCTCGCCAACGGCACCGAGTTCGGCCTCGTGGCCTACGTGTTCACCCGGGACCTGGGGCGGGCGCTCCGGGTCGCCGAGGGTGTGGAGACCGGCATGGTCGGGCTGAATACCGGGCTGGTGTCCAACGCCGCCGCACCGTTCGGTGGCGTCAAGGCCTCCGGTTTCGGGCGCGAGGGCGGCGCGGAGGGCATCGCGGAGTACCTGAACCTGAAGTACGTGGCTCTCGCTGTGGATTAGCTGTCTGCCGGACAGCTGTCGTCGACCGGGACGGTCAGCTGCAGCAGGTAGGCGTCGACGGCCTGGGTGATGCACGGGGTCTTGGGGTACGCCGTGTGCCCCTCGCCCTGCCAGGTCAGCAGGACCGCCGAGTCCAGCTCGCCGGCCATCGCCTGCGCACCGGAGTACGGCGTGGCCGGGTCGTTCACCGTCCCGATCACCAGGATCGGCGGCGCGCCTGCCGCGTCCCGCTCCGGCAGCGGGGTCCGCGTGGTGCGCCAGCGGTCGCAGGTCAGCAGGTTGGTGGCGATCGGCGCCCCGAACAGCGGGTACTTCCCGCGCAGCTCCTCGATGAACGCCCGAATCTCCTCGTCGCTGTAGGTCTCGGCCGTGTCGGCGCAGTTGATCGAGAGATTGGCCTCCAGCCGGTTGGGGTAGCTGCCGTCGGGTCGCCGGCCGGTGTACCGGTCGGCGAGGACGACCAGCCCCGAGCCGTCGCCGTCAGCGGCCGATCCGATCGCCGCCGACAGGGTCGGCCATTCGTCCTCGTCGTACAGGGCGGAGATGACCCCGATCAGGGCCAGGCCGACCGGCACCTCACGATCGCCGTCGGCCGGCAACGGCTCCGCGCGGGCATCGTCCAGCACCTGCCGCACCGTCGCCACGGGATCCGCACCGGCCGCGCAATCCGGTTGTGCACTGCAGGCCGCCGCGAAGGCCGCGAACGCATCCTCGAACCCGCGGGCCTGCGCCTCGGTGGCCCCCCGATCGTCCAGCGTGGGATCGGTCGCCCCGTCGAGGACCAGGGCGCGGACGCGGTCGGGGAACAGCTCGGCGTACGTCGAGCCGAGGGTGGTGCCGTAGGAGTACCCGAGGTAGGTCAGCCGGTCCTCGCCTAGCGCGGCCCGCAGCCGGTCCATGTCGCGGGCGGTGTTGACCGTGTTGAACAGGCCGAGATCCTCGCCGTAGCGGTCGAAGCAGTCGCCGGCGATGGTCTCGGCGATCTCGACCTGGAGCTGGAAGTCCGCGTCGTCGCGGGCGTACGGCTCGGCGCCGTACAGCTCGTCCTTGTACTCGTCGTTGACACACGTGATGGGGTCGCTGAAGTTCACGCCGCGCGGGTCGAAACCGACGATGTCGAAGCCTTCGACGACCTGGATCGGGAGGACGTAGGCGAGGTTCAGGGCGGCGTCGGTGCCCGAGCCGCCGGGACCGCCGGGGTTGATGACCAGCGCGCCGACGGCGTCCCGCTCACCTCGCAGGCGGCCACGCACCACGGCCAGCTCCACCGTGCCCTGATCGGGATCGGCGTGGTCCAGCGGCACGTCCAGGGACCCGCACTCCCAGGTCAGTTCACGATCGGGCGGCGGCCCACCCGAGAGCAGCTCGTCGACGCTGTCCGTGCAGTCGGTCAGCTCCAGCTCGGCGGCCGCTGCGGGCTCCGTCCGTGACGAGGACGGTGGGCCTGCCGCCGGCGTCGTACTCCTGGCCGACGGCGTGCCGTGCACGGTGGACACGCATCCGGTGAGCACGACCAGGCCGACCACGCTCAGCGCCCCGGCGCGCCGCCTGGTCACCGCACGGAGCCGTGGAAGACATCATCGATGTCGAAGCGGACCGGGATGTCGAGTTGCTCGTACGTGCACGATGCCGCCGTACGGTCCGGCCGCCAGTTCTTGAAATGCGCGGTGTGCCGCAACCGGTTGCCCTCGAGCTGGTCGTAGCGCACCTCGACGACGAGCTCGGGTCGCAGCGGCTGCCAGGACAGGTTCTTGCCCGCGTTCCACCGGCTGACCGCGCCGGGCATCCGGTCCGGGTCGTCGGTCTGCGGGGAGGCCCAGGCCTGCCAGGGATGGCCCTCCAGCGCGTTGTCGCGGTACGGCGCGAGTTCGTCGAGGAGCTCCGTACGGCGGGCCATTGTGAAGGACGCCGCAACGCCGACGTGCTGCAGGTGGCTGCCGTCGTACAGGCCGAGCAGCAGCGAGCCCACGACGGGACCGGACTTGTGCCAACGGAAGCCGGCCACCACACAGTCGGCGGTCCGCTCGTGCTTCACCTTGGTCATCAGCCGGGCGTCGGGGCGGTAGGGCAGGTCAGCGGCCTTGACCACCACGCCGTCGAGACCGGCTCCCTCGAAGAGTTGGAACCAGTGCTCGGCCTCGTCGGGATCGGAGGTGATCGGCGTCAGGTGCACCGGTGGTGCACTGTCGGCCAGGATCCCCGCGAGCCGCTCCCGGCGCTGCGCGAAGGGCGTGTCCAGCAACGACTCGTCCCCGTCGGCGAGCAGATCGAAGGCGACGAACGAGGCGGGGGTCTGCTCGGCGAGCAGGTCGACCCGCGATTTGGCCGGGTGGATGCGCTGCAGCAGGGCTTCGAAGTCCAGCCGGTCGCCGGAGCGGATGACGATCTCGCCGTCGACCACGCAGCGGTCGGGCAGGCTGGCCGCGAGCGGGCCGAGCAACTCGGGGAAGTAGCGGGTGAGCGGCCGTTCGTTGCGGCTCCCGAGCTCGATCTCGGCCCCGTCCCGGAACACGATGCAGCGAAAGCCGTCCCACTTCGGCTCGTAGAACAGCCCGTCGCCGCGGGGTACCGCTTTCGTCGCCTTGGCCAGCATCGGCGGCAGCGGAGGCATCACGGGCAGCTGCATGTGCTCAGTGAAACAGAACCGTCCGACTACGGGCAGCGACCGGGGCCGGGCCCTTACGGAGCCAGCCGCGCCCGAAGTCGCTCGGCGAGTTCGTTGCGGCGCCACTCCGGTACGGCGGCGGCGGCCTCGACGCCGAGCGCGCCGAAAACGCGCGGGCCACGAAGGTCTGCGGGGTGGTCCACCGACCGGGCGACGAGATGTACGTGGACGTGCGGGTGGTCGGGGTGCTCGGCGAACTGGGCGGCGTAGGTCTTGGCGCAACCGAGGGTCTCGTGCAGCGCCCGGGACACGCGGGCCAGCAGGAGGCCCAGCTCGGCCGCCTCGGCCTCGGTGAGGTCGGCCAGCGCCTCGACGTGGCGGCGCGCGACGAGCACCAGCCAGCCCTTCAGGGACGTGTCGTAGGCGTGGACGACGTCCCAGTACGGCGTCCGCAGGATGTTGTCCCAAAGCGGTGCATTGCCGTCGTCGCGGCGTCGGATCAGCTCGCAGGTCTGACAGGCATCAGGCACCGGCGATGGCGGCGATCCAGACGGTCTCCTCGGACCACTCCTGGGGTAGGCCGTTCGTGGACGGCTCGTCCCGCAGCTCCACGATCTCCTCGGGGTCCACGCGGACCGAGTCCAGCAACTCCCTCAGCGGGACCCGGTACGCCATGGCACCAGTATGGCGCCGGCGACCGGTCAGGTCACGGAGTCAGAGGTGGGTCACCCACCGAAGCCCACGCGCGCGAGCAGCCGCTCGGACGGCGTGTTCCCGTCGGTGACCGCCGCGCACACGTGGCCCTCCGGATTCTCGGCTCCGTCGGCACGGGCGCCACTGACCCGCGAGTCCGCGATCTCCACGGCGCCGTCGTCGTTGTCGCCCAGGTCCTCGTCGATCGTGCCGGCGTACGCGCGCTCCATCAGGTCGGCGTGGGCACGGTCGTCCCCGTCCGCAACCGGACGCCAGGTCGACCCCGGCCGGCGGGCACGGTCGTGCTGGGATGTCGCGACGCCCCCACCGATACACGCTGCGGACCGTCACGGCGTCCTTGGCGCGGTGATGGGCCACGGGTTGGCCAACGCGGTCTACCTCTCTGATCCCGGGCAACTCCGGCGGGTGCCCGGGGTCGCGATCGTCGGTCCGGAGAAGATCAGCGGACCGGTCTTGGCCAGGGTGTGCGTGAGACGGCTCCAGGGCCCTGCTGGCGGGCGGAGGCCATGGGAGCGGATCCCAGCAGGGCCAGGGCGGCGACGGTGATGCCGCCGATGGCCGCGCGGGAGGTGCGAATGCGGGTCATGACTGTGTCCTCTGACCGGGTCTGGTCAGGAGGTAGCGCAGGAAGAGGAACCCCTCGTCCTCGAGTACGTGCTGGAGGACGCCGTACGCCGGCGCCGGCCAGGCCGGACCGGTGACGATGCGCGCGGCACCGGGACCGGTGAGCAGCGGCGCCAGCGTCAGGCACAGCTCGTCGACCAGGCCGGCGGCGACCAGACCGGCGAACAGTCGGGGCCCGCCCTCGCAGTGCGTCCGCCGGAGCCCCCGCTTCCGTAGGGCAGCCACGGCGGCCGCCAGGTCCACGGCGTCGTCCCCGAGCACGAGAACCTCGGCGTGCTCGGCCACTGCCGCCCGGGCGTCCGCCGGCGAGGCACCGGAGGTGATGACGACCGTCCGCGGCTCGTCGGTGGGGAACAGGTCGCTGTCGAGGTCGAACTGCAGGCTCTCGCTGACCAGGGCCATGACGGGTGCATCGGGCAGGCCGTGTCGTCGACGGCGCTCCAGGCGACGGCCGATCGGCCGGGAGGCCCCGTACGCCTCGGCGCGCGCCGTCCCGGCCCCGACCAGGATGACGTCCGCCAGGTCGCGCGCCAGCCCGAAGATCTCTTTGTCCGCGGCGTTGCCGAGCCCGCCGGAGCGCCCGTCCAGGGTGACCGCGCCGTCGGCGGAACTAATGAAGCTGGCCCGCAGGTGGAAGGGCGTCTCCGGGGGTACGGCGTACGCCGCCTCGAGGTCCACCCTCTCCGAGGCCACCGGCAGCAGGGACCTCATCGCACCCTGAACACAGCCGCCGACTCCGGCGGCAACCAGGCGCGGCGCCCCTCCGTCCGGGGCTCGTCGCTGGCGAAGAGCAGGTCCTGGACCGGGGCGCCGAGTTCCAGCTCGCGTTCCTCCGCGGCCAGGTTGCACGCGACCCGCAGGGTGCCGCGGTGGACCACGAGCCACCGGGCGTCGGCGTCGTACCGGACCTCGATCCGATCGAACGCCGGACCGGTCAGCTCGGCTTCGTTGCGCCGCAAGGCAAGCAGCTCACGATGGATTCGCAGCATGCGCTCGTGGCGGGGCTGCTCCAACTCCGACCAGTCCAGCTTCGAGCGGGCGAACGTGGCCGGATCCTGGGGGTCGGGGACATCGGCGCTGTCCCACCCGTGCTCGGCGAACTCCGCCTTGCGGCCCTCCGCGGTGGCCACGGCGAGCTCCGGCTCGGGATGGCTGGTGAAGAACTGCCAGGGTGTGGTCGCGCCCCACTCCTCACCCATGAACAGCATCGGTGTGAACGGGCTGGTCAGCACAAGCGTCGCCCCGACGGCCAACAGGCGGGCGGACAGCAGCGCCGACGTCCGGTCGCCGACGGCCCGGTTGCCGATCTGGTCGTGGTCCTGCAGGTAGCCGAGCAGCCGCCAGGCCGGCGTCCGCTCGGTGTCGACCGACCGGCCGTGCGCGCGCTTGCGGAAGCTGGACCAGGTGCCGTCGTGGAAGAAGCCACGGGTCAGAACCTTGGCCAGAACGGGGAATCCGCCGTCCTCGCCGAAGTCGTAGTAGTAGCCCGAGCGTTCGCCGGTGAGCAAGCTGTGCAGCGCGTGGTGGAAGTCGTCACTCCACTGCGCAGTCAGCCCGTAACCACCGGCCTCGCGCGGCGTGATCAGCCGCGGGTCGTTGAGATCGGACTCGGCGATCAGAGTGAGCGGGCGGCCGACGTGGGCCTCCAGCGCCGACACCTCGACCGCGAGCTGTTCCAGCACGTGCTGAGCGCGTTCGTCGACCAGCGCGTGTACGGCGTCCAGGCGCAGTCCATCGACGTGGTAGTCGCGCAGCCACATCACAGCGTTGTCCACGATGTAGCGGCGTACCTCGTCGGAGTCCGGCCCGGACAGGTTGACCGACGCGCCCCAGGTGTTTCCCCCGCCCTCGGCCAGGTACGGCGCGAAGCGCGGCAGGTAGTTGCCCGACGGTCCGAGGTGGTTGTAGACGACGTCCTGGAAGACGGCCAGCCCGCGGCGGTGGCAGGCGTCGACGAAGCCCTGGTACGCCTCCGGTCCGCCGTACGCCTCGTGGACGGCGAACCACAGAACCCCGTCGTAACCCCAGTTGTGCACGCCGTTGAAGCCGTTGACCGGCAGCAGTTCCACGACGTCGACCCCGAGTCGGACCAGGTGGTCCAGCCGGTCGATGGCGGCGGCGAACGTGCCCTCGGGAGTGAACGTGCCCACGTGCAGCTCGTAGACGACCGACCCGGGCAGCACCCGCCCGGTCCAGTCACCGTCGGCCCAGGGGAACGAGCCGTCGGCGTACCACCGGGACAGACCGTGTACGCCGTCCGGCTGACGCCGTGAGCGCGGGTCCGGCAGCGGCGTTGGGTCGCCGCCCAGCAGGAAGCCGTAGTCGCTGTTGTCCGTGCCGGATTCGACGTCCGCGTGCCACCAGCCGTCGCCGGCGCGAAACATCTCGTGGTCCGTGTCGTCGACCCGGACCTTGACCTGTTGCGGGCGCGGGGCCCAGACCGAGAAGCGCATTCCGCAGATTCCATCATGCGCGGTCCGGCGGCCCGGCTGGCAGAGTGCCTCCATGGCCAAGACCATGACGACGCGGTTGCGCTGGCCTTCCGGTGCGGGTGACCTCGGGAGCTTCGACTCACGGGCGACGCCGGGCGCACCAGGCGGGAAGAAGCGCACTCAGCAGCACCTGCTGGAACAGGCCGAACAGCTCTCGCGGCTGCAGGACCGGTTCTACGCCGAGGCGGCGGGAGGAGGTGAACGCAGCGTCCTGCTCGTCCTGCAGGGGATGGACACCTCGGGCAAGGGTGGGGTCATCCGGCATGTCGTCGGCGCGCTGAACCCGCAGGGCTGCTCCATCGCCTCGTTCAAGCGGCCCACCGAGATCGAACTGCGCCACCACTTCCTCTGGCGGGTCCGCCGTCAGCTGCCCGCGGCCGGCAAGATCGGTGTCTTCGACCGCTCGCACTACGAGGACGTCCTGGTCGCCCGGGTCAAGGCGCTGGCCGAGCCCGCGGTGATCGACCGGCGGTACGCCGAGATCGTCCGGTTCGAGCAACGCCTGGTCGAGAACGGGACGACGATCGTGAAGTGCTTCCTGCACGTGTCGGCCGACGAGCAGCGGGAGCGCCTGCTGGCCCGGCTGGACGACCCGGACAAGCACTGGAAGTACAACCCGGGCGACCTCGCGGAGCGGGCCATGTGGGCGGAGTACCAGGCGGCGTACGCGCTGGCCCTCGAGCGCTGCTCCACCGACGCCGCACCCTGGTACGTCGTCCCCAGCGACCGCAAGTGGTACCGCAACTGGGCGGTGGGACAGCTGCTCGTCGAGGCGTTGTCGGGACTGGACCCGCAGTATCCGCGGGGTGAGTTCGACGTGGAGGCCGAACGGACGGCGGTACGCGCCAGCTGATCCCTTCCCGCTGTCGGCGCAGTGGTTCACACTGCGTGGCACTGGACCGGGAGGCCGAGATGGACGTCCGCGCACCATGGGTGGAGCTGCGCGTCCACGGTGTGAGCGGTACGCCGGCCCAGGACATGCTCGGCTGCCGGGACGTCGTCCAGGTTGCGGGGGACGCCGATAGCAGCTTCTACCGGCCGGCGGACTCCCGGGGCCGCGAGCTCGACGGTGACGGTCACGTGATCGAGGCGTACCACTGGGGGAAGTTCACCTCGGGCTCCTGGCGCCAGGGGCTGTGGCTGGCCCTCCTGCCCTTCGGAATGGTCAATGCCGCGCAATTCATGCTCCCGCGTCCCGGACCACCGCCGTCCGAGGCGCTGTTCGCCGAATCGGAGCAGGCGGCCAGTCCTCAGGTTCGCTCGGCCACGCGTTGGCATGCCGTCGCCGGCGGGATGCTCAGGCTGATCGGGCTCGCCCTGACCTGCATGCTGCTGCTCTCGGTCACGGTTGTCCTGCTCGATCTGACCGCGTGGCAGTGGGTGCCTACCCGGTCCGGGCTGCGATGGGACGCCGTGCCCGGGTGGGCGTCGGCCGCGGCGGTCCTCGGCTGCGCCGGCGTCCTGCTTTTCCTCGCCTCGTTCGGAAAGGAGAACCGGCGACGCGAACCGGCCGCGGCTCCCGACGGGCAGAAGGGCGCCCCTGACGTCCCGCCCACCGACCTCGGCCGGGCCAGCTTCTTCCGCGGTGACCCGGACGCACCCGCGTTGCGCCACCTGCACGTCGCGGCCGGGCTGACGTTCCTGGCCCTGCTCGGTTTCGAGTCCGCCGCAGCGACATGGGGCAGCTGGGCCAGCGGGGTCTGGCTCGCCCTCCTCGTGGTGGTCACCGTTTTCCTCGGCGATCCGGAGCGGGGGGCCCGCGGGATCGCTACCGGCCGCTGGAAGTCCTGGCGCAGCGTGTGGCACGAGCGGATCCTGCCCGCGACGACCCGCCCCGTCCTCGTGATCTCCGGCCTGCTCACGCTGGTCGCGGCCGTCGCCTGCGCGGACCGCCCGCACTCCCTCACGCAGGCCACGGCCGCCGCCCCGGGCATCGACGGTGCTGCCTTCGGTGTCCTGATCGTCTGTGTCAGCGGCATCGCTGTGCTGTTCCTGGCCTGCGGTGTGCTGGCCGTGCGGACCCGGACCGCGGGACCCGCCGCGCCGCCGGCGCCGTACCAGCGCTTCGCGATGGGCATGACGGCCGCCTTGCTGTCCTCGATCGGCGTCTTCCTGGGCGTCGGCTACGCCGCCGCCGTCTGCTACGCCTGGGCCTCGTTCCTGAACCGCGGTGACGGGCCAGAGGTCGAGGTACCCCCGCTGTTGCAGCGTGTCGCCTACGCCTGGGGACTGACAGTCCTGCTCCTGCTCCTCGTCGTCGTGGCCGTGCTGGTGATGGCGCGCTGCCGGCACCGGGAGTTCGTGGACCGGGCGAGGGCCGCCTTCACCTTCGGCGGCGAGCCCCGCTGCTGACTGCCGGAGCGCTGGCTGCCGAAGGTGGCCACCGGGATGTTCCGGGCCCGGTTGAAGAACCTTCTCGAGCCCTTGGTATGGCTGCTCACCTCGGTCGGCATCGTGCTGTCGCTGGCCGCCGGGATCGAGTACTGGCTGAGCCGGGACGTGGACGGGCGCTGCTCCACCCGCGAGCTGTTCGGGCCGTTGCGGTGGTTGAGCGAGCCGCAGAAGTGCGACAGCCGCAACCTCGTGATCGGCCTGGGCACGCTGGCGCTGCTCGGGCTGGCCACCGGCCTGCTGTTGCTCGGCCGCGGGGCAGTCCGCAAGCAGTCGCTGCGCCGCGGCGTCAATGTGGTGTGGGACGTGATCGCCTTTTGGCCGCGGGCGGTGCACCCGTTCGTGCCGCCGCCTTACTCCCAGCTGGCCGTGGCCGACCTGCGGCAGCGGATCCGCTGGCACCTGGGGGCCGGTCCGGTGACTACGGCGCCGAGCCCCGCGCCGGCGTCGCACGTCGTCGTCGCCGCGCACAGCCAGGGCAGCCTCATCGCGCTGTCCGCGCTGCTCTGGCTGAGTGCCGAGGAACGGGCGCGGGTCGGCTTCCTCACGTTCGGCTCCCAACTGCAGGTGCAGTTCCCGCGGGCCTTCCCGGCGTACGTCGACGTGGAAGTGCTGCGCTGGTTGCTCGCGGCGTACGAGGGCCGCTGGCTCAACCTGTACCGGGACACCGACGCCATCGCCGGACCGGTCCTGAGCTGGCGGCACTCACCGGATCGGCTGGGGACGCAGGCCACGTCATGCCGGCTCGACACCGGGCTGCGGGTCGAGGAGGACGACATCGACCTTCGCACCGGCCGGCGGATCTGCGGGCCTGAATGGCGGGTGCTGGACCCCACCCCTTCCGATCCGGACCTGCAGACCGGACCGGTGGCGGTGCTGCGCGGGCACAGCGACTACCCGGCCGACCCGGACTGGTCGCTGGCGCTGGCCGCGGTCAGCCCGTCGCCGGCTGCCCCCGCCGCCCCTGCCGACGGGATCGGCCGGTCAGAGCCGGCCATCGACCCCGCGCCGGCCCCCCCTCCTGCGCCCGAGCTGCCTCCGCTCCGGCGGCGCACTCGGCCGGTCGACCACGGCCTCGCACCGCCGTTCAGCGGGGGGCGAGCCGAGCGCTGACCTACCGCGGCACGAGCGGGGCCGCCTGGAGGTCAGTCGTTGACGAGCAACGCCACCGGGTAGGTGGCGAGCAGCTCGGCGACCCGCCGGGCGCCGCCGCGGAACCGGGTGCCGGTGAAGACATCGGTCCACTCCCCATGCGGGATGTCGACTTCGGTCTCCAGCCAGCCGTCAGATGCGGCGAGCCTGAGCGGCAGCCGGGTCGCGATAGCAACCACACCGCCGCGGTCGAAGGCCACCACGTGTCGGCCCGCCGACCCCTGGCCGATGATCGGCCGGTACGACGCCAGCTCCCGGGCGGCCCGTACCCGCAGCGCTCGGGACACCACCAGCAGCTTGACCGCACCGGACGCGTCGACCGGCGGCTGCCACCCGTCGTCCAGTCGGGCCAGCAGCTCGCGGAGGTGCCCGAAGTCGACGAATCGCCGGTTGTCCGGGTCCACGAGCGAGTGGTCCCAGATCTCGCTGCCCTGGTACACGTCCGGCACGCCCGGCATCAGCAGCTGCAGCACCTTCATGCCCAGGGAGTTCACCCAGCCGAACTTCGCGATCCGGTCGACGACCAGCTCGATGCCCATGTCCGGATGGTCGTAGGCGGTATCGACGAGGGCGTGGAGTCGGGTCTCGAACGCCGGATCCGGATCGGCCCACGACGTCGACACTCCGGCCTCGCGGGCCGCCTTCTCCGCGTAGGCGTGCGCCCGTTCGCGGTCCAGCGGCCAGGCGCCGACCAGGTTCTGCCAGATCAGGTGGGCCAGCGGAAGGTCGGGCAGGGGCGCCTTGGAGTTCCACTGTCGAACGACGCTCGCCCACGCGCCCGGGATCTCCGAGAGCACGGCCAAGCGCGCCCGGACGTCCTCGCTGCGCTTGGTGTCGTGGGTGGACAACGCGGTCATGCCGTCCGGCTCGCGCTCCTGCCGGGCCGCACAGGCGGCGTGGAAATCCGGGACGCTGAGCCCGAAGCGGGTCGGCTCGCCGCCGACCTCGTTGAGCGAGACCAGCCGGCTCCACCGGTAGAACGCGGTGTCCTCCACGCCCTTGGCCATCACCATGCCGCTCGTCTGCTGGAAGCGGATCGCGACCTCGTCGGCCGGGTCGGACAGCCGCCGGTGCACCTCGCCCAGCCGTGACGCCAGGTCGGGGCGGCGGAGGCAGGCGGTGTTGAGGGCCTCCTGCAGGTGCTCGGCGCCGACCGGCAGGTAAGAGCGATAGACCGGGAAGCAGGCGAGCAGCTCGGCCAGGGCGTCCCCGGAGCCCGGCAGGTCGGGCAGCAGGCGAGCCAGCCGGCGGACCTCGGAGTTCAGGATGCCGTCGGCGATCCTGCGCTTGCAGCTGCGCTCCATCTCAGGGAAGTCGACCGGCCCTCCGGACAGCTCCGAATCCAGCTCGGTCAGGACTTGCTCGCCCTCGGAGTCCAGGAAGACACCGCCCACCTCGTTGAGAGCGTCGTAACCGGTGCTCCCGGCCACCGGCCAGGACGGCGGCATTGTCTCGCCGGCCTGCAGGATCTTCTCCACGACCAGCCAGCTGTCGGGCGCGGCGGCGGCGAGGCGATCCAGGTATCTTCCCGGATCGGCCAGCCCGTCGGGATGGTCGATTCGCAGCCCCTCGACCGCGCCGCTGGTCACCCACCGCAGGATCAGTTCGTGTGCGGCGTCGAAGGTGTCCGGCCGCTCCGCGGTGACCGCGGCCAGGTCGTTGATGGCGAAGAAGCGTCGGTAGTTCAGGTCGGTGTCAGCCCGCCGCCAGGACACCAGCTCGTAGTGCTGGCGGTCGTGCACCTGCCGCGGCGTGCCGCCCTGGTCCTCGCTCGCCGGGTCCAACGGGTAGCGGTGTCCGTAGTAGCGCAGCTCGCCCTGCTGGAGCGTGAGGTCGTCGAGCGCGAGCGGGGAGTCGGCCAGCACCGGGATCCGCAACCGCTGGCCGGCTGCGTCCCAGTCGATGTCGAACGCCGCGGCGTACCGGGACTCCCGGCCATGCCGCAGCACGTCCCACCACCACTCGTTCTCCTCCGGCGCCCCGACGCCCATGTGGTTGGGCACGATGTCGACAACCAGTCCCAAACCGTGGTCGCGCAGTGCCGCATCCAGCGCCGCGAAGCCGTCCCGACCGCCGCGGCCGGCGTCCACGGTGCCGAAGTCGACGGTGTCGTAGCCGTGGGCCGAGCCGGGCATCGAGGACAGCAGCGGCGAGGAGTACAGGTGCGAGACGCCCAGCTCGCGCAGGTAGTCCACCAGGGCGGCCGCGTGGTGCAGCGTGAACGTCGGGCTGATCTGCAACCGGTACGTCGACCGCGGCGTCGCGCCGCGCAGGCCCGTCACTCGGTCCTGCGCAGGACGATGAGGGACCGCCCGGGCAGCGGCATTGTCGCGCCCGCCGGGTAGCCGTTCTCGTGCGTGGCCAGCGTGGTGTCCACCTCGACCTCCCAGCGTTTGGCGTACTCCTCCGCCAGAAGCGTGACGTCTACCGGCCCGTCGTCACCGTTGAAGCAGAGCAGGAAACTGTCGTCGGTGATCCGCTCGCCGCGGGTATCGGTGCTCTGAATGCCCAATCCGTTCACGAATACGGTGACCGCCTGGCCGAATCCCGAACCCCAGTCCTCCTGCGTCATCTCCTCACCGGCCGGTGTCAGCCAGACGATGTCCGACAGCGGCTCACCCTCGTCGCGGCGGACCGGTCGACCGTCGAAGAAGCGGCGGCGGCGGAAGACCGGGTGGGCCCGGCGCAGCGCCACGAGCTGGGCGGTGAACGACACCAGGTCCTGGTCCATCGCGGTCCAGTCGATCCAGGTGAGTTCGTTGTCCTGACAGTAGGTGTTGTTGTTGCCGCCTTGGCTCCGCCCGGCCTCGTCCCCGTACAGGATCATCGGGACGCCTTGCGACAGCAGCAGGGTGGCCAGGAAGTTCCGCCGTTGCTGGGCTCGCAGCGCGAGCACGTCCGGGTCGTCGGTCTCGCCCTCGACCCCGCAGTTCCACGACCGGTTGTGGCTCTCCCCGTCGTTGTTGTCCTCGCCGTTGGCCTCGTTGTGCTTCTCGTTGTAGCTGACCAGGTCGTTGAGGGTGAATCCGTCGTGGGCCGTCACGAAGTTGATGCTGGCCACCGGCCGGCGCCCCGAATGCTCGTACAGGTCCGACGAGCCGGTCAGCCGGGCGCTGAGCTCGCCGAGCGTGCCCGACTCGCCCCGCCAGAAGTCTCGGACGGTGTCGCGGTACTTGCCGTTCCACTCCGTCCAGAGCGACGGAAAGTTGCCCACCTGGTAGCCGCCGTCGCCGATGTCCCACGGCTCGGCGATGAGCTTGACCTGGCTGACCACCGGGTCCTGGTGCACGAGGTCGAAGAACGCCGACAACTTGTCGACGTCGTGCAGCTCCCGCGCCAGCGTCGAGGCCAGGTCGAAGCGGAAACCGTCGACGTGCATCTCGGTGACCCAGTAGCGGAGCGAGTCCATGATCAGCTGCAGCGAGTAGGGCTGCCGGACGTTGAAGGAGTTCCCGGTGCCGGTGTAGTCCATGTAGTACTGCGGGTCGTCGTCCACCAGCCGGTAGTACGCGACGTTGTCGATGCCCCGGAAGCTCAGCGTCGGCCCGAGGTGGTTGCCCTCGGCGGTGTGGTTGTAGACGACGTCGAGAATGACCTCGATGCCCGCTTCGTGCAGGGTGCGGACCATGCCCTTGAACTCCGCGACCTGCTCGCCGCGCTGCCCGGAGGCGGAGTAGGCGTTGTGCGGGGCGAAGAAGCCGATCGTGTTGTAGCCCCAGTAGTTCGACAGACCCTTCTCGACCAGCGTGTGGTCCTGCACGAACTGGTGGACCGGCATCAGTTCGATCGCCGTCACGCCCAGCGCGAGCAGGTGCTCGACGGCCTTCGGGTGCGCGATCGCGCCGTACGTCCCGCGCAGTTCCTCGGGGATGTCCGGGTGCAGCTTCGTGAAGCCCTTGACGTGCGCTTCGTAGATGACGCTCTCGTGGTACGGCGTACGGGGATGGCGGTCGTTGTGCCAGTCGAAGAACGGGTTGATCACGACCGAGCGCATCATGTGTGCCGCGGAGTCGTCGTCGTTGAGGCCGTCGTCGTCGAAGCGGTAGTTGAACAGCGCCTCGTCCCAGTCGATCTGGCCCTGGATGGCCTTGGCGTACGGGTCGAGCAGCAGCTTCGACGGGTGGCAGCGGTGCCCGGACTCGGGGTCGAAGGGGCCGTGCACGCGGTAGCCGTAGCGCTGACCCGGGTTGACCCCCGGCAGGTAGGCGTGCCAGACGAAGCCGTCCATCTCCGGCAGGTCCAGGCGGGTCTCCTCGCCGGCGGAGTCGAACAGACACAGCTCGACGCGGTGGGCTACCTCGCTGAACAGTGCGAAGTTGGTTCCGGTCCCGTCGAACGTGGCGCCCAGGGGGTACGCCGTGCCCGGCCAAACCTGCATGCGCGTCCTCCTGCCAGCACGTTGCCTGCTCGCCCACAACCTGCTCGCCGGGGTAGCCGAAACGCTAGCTCAGCCGCCAGGGACACGTGGCCGAGGGCGTGCAGGGGCGAAAATTCCGACGAGAGCGGCTGCCGGGCCCGGCAGGATCGGCCCGGTGATGCGTCTGGACCGTCTCGCTGCCTTCGTGGCCACGGTGGACGAAGACGGTACGTCGGCGCTGGCCGACCGCGCCGCGGCCCACTGGGACATGCCACCGGGCTCGGCACGCTACGTCCGGACCAGCGCGCACGCGGTCTTCAGCGTCCCTGGCGGCTACCTGCGACTGGTCGCCGCCGCGGACGCCGACCTCCGGCACGGTGCCGCCCGGCACCAGGCGACCGCGGACCTGGCCGCGGCGGGGGCGCCGGTCGCCACGCTGCGGCCCAGCGCAGCCGGCCGCTGGGTCGAGCAGGTCGAGGATCCGGTCCTGGGGCTCGTGCGGGCCACCGTCACGAGCGCCGTGCCGGGCACGGGACCGGAACTCGATGAGCTGTCCGCGGCCGACGTCGCCGCCTGGGGCGCCAGCCTCGCGGCGTTCCACGCCGCTGGTCGATCGGTGCCGCTTGGCGCGCTGCCGCGGTGGACCGACGAGGTCCGAGCATCCGTCCCCGCCGACGGCAGCGAGTTGGCGACCGCGGTGGACGCCTGGGTGGCGGAGTGCCTCCGGCGGCTCGGGCCGCCGGACACGTGCCTGCACGGCGACCCACAGCCGGACAACATCGGCTGGGCCGCCTCGCGGCCGACGTTCTTCGACCTCGACGACCTGGCCGTCGGCTGGCCGGTCGTCGACCTCGCGTTCGCCGTCCGGGACGCCGCGCCGCTGCCCGTTCTGGAGCCGCCGGTGCTGACGTCGGCGGCCGGAGCCGCCCTGCTCGCGGCGTACGGCGGCCCGGACGCCGAGCAGCTGGCGGTGGCCGGTCTGGTGCAGCGGCTGTCCGCGGCGGCGACGTCCGGCCGGCTCCGGGCAGCGCTGGCCGGGCCATCGGCGGTGAGCGATCCGCCGTGGCTGCTCGGGTTGCGCGCGCGGCTGGCCAAGACGGCCGCGGACCTTCACGCGGCGCTGCTGGCGAGCTGACGGCGGTCGGAAGAAACTGTCGGTGCCCGGCCTTACTGTCGTCGACGTGCGTACGACGAATGAACTCATCCCCACCCAGGGCCGCTTCGAGGTGGTCAGCCAGTTCTCCCCTTCGGGAGATCAGCCGACCGCCATCGACGACCTGCAGCGCCGTGTCGAGGCGGGCGAGAAGAACATCGTCCTGCTCGGTGCCACCGGCACGGGCAAGTCCGCGACGGCGGCCTGGCTGGTCGAGCGGCTGCAGCGGCCGACGCTGATCATCGCCCCGAACAAGACGCTGGCCGCGCAGCTGGCCAACGAGTTCCGCGAGCTGCTGCCGAACAACGCGGTGGAGTACTTCGTCTCGTACTACGACTACTACCAGCCCGAGGCCTACGTCCCGCAGACGGACACCTACATCGAGAAGGACTCCTCGATCAACGACGAGGTCGAGCGGCTGCGGCACTCGGCCACGATGAGCCTGCTCACCCGGCGGGACGTCGTCGTGGTGGCCACCGTCTCCTGTATCTACGGCCTCGGCACGCCGCAGGAGTACCTGAACCGGGCGGCCCGGCTGCAGGTGGGCCAGGAGGTCGACAGGGACTGGCTGCTGCGCCGGCTCGTCGACATCAACTACTCGCGCAACGACCTGTCCTTCACCCGCGGCACGTTCCGGGTGCGCGGGGACACGATCGAGATCTTCCCGGCCTACGAGGAGCTGGCCTTCCGGGTCGAGATGTTCGGCGACGAGGTCGAGCGGCTGTACTTCCTGCATCCGCTGACCGGCGAGGTCGTCCGCGAGGTCGAGGAGATCTTCATCTTCCCGGCGACGCACTACGTGGCCGGGCCGGAGCGGATGGAGCGCGCCATCGCCTCGATCGAGGCCGAGCTGGTCGAGCGGCTGGCTGAACTCGACAAGCAGGGCAAGCTGCTGGAGGCACAGCGGCTACGGATGCGTACGACGTACGACGTGGAGATGATGCGCCAGGTCGGGTTCTGCTCGGGCATCGAGAACTACTCCCGGCACATCGACGCCCGAGCGCCGGGGTCGGCGGGCTCGTGCCTGCTGGACTACTTCCCCGAGGACTTCCTGCTGGTCATCGACGAGTCGCACGTCACCGTCCCGCAGATCGGCGGGATGTACGAGGGGGACATGAGCCGCAAGCGGACGCTGGTCGACCACGGCTTCCGGCTGCCGTCAGCGGTGGACAACCGGCCGCTGAAGTTCGAGGAGTTCCTCGACCGGATCGGCGACACCGTCTACATGTCCGCCACCCCGGGTCCCTACGAGCTGGGGCGGGCCAAGGGCGAGTTCGTCGAGCAGGTGATCCGGCCGACCGGCCTGGTCGACCCGGAAGTGATCGTCAAGCCGACCAAGGGTCAGATCGACGATCTGGTGCACGAGATCCGGGTCCGCGCCGAGCGGGACGAGCGGGTGCTGGTCACCACCCTGACCAAGAAGATGTCCGAGGACCTCACCGACTACCTGCTCGAGCTGGGCATCCGGGTCCGCTACCTGCACTCGGAGGTCGACACGCTGCGTCGGGTCGAGCTGCTGCGCGAGCTGCGCAAGGGCGACTTCGACGTGCTGGTCGGGATCAACCTGCTGCGGGAGGGGCTGGACCTGCCCGAGGTGTCGCTGGTCTCCATCCTGGACGCGGACAAGGAGGGCTTCCTGCGTTCGGGGACCTCGCTGATCCAGACCATCGGCCGGGCGGCGCGCAACGTCTCCGGTCAGGTGCACATGTACGCCGACCGGATCACGCCGTCCATGGCCAAGGCGATCGACGAGACGAACCGGCGGCGAGCCAAGCAGGTGGCCTACAACGAGGAGCGGGGCGTCGACCCGCAGCCGCTGCGCAAGCAGATCAACGACATCCTGGACGGCATCTATGACGACGCGGTCGATGCCGACCGGGCTTCGCAGCGCGTGCTGGGCGGGTCCGGCCGGCAGCAGTCGAGGGGCAAGGCGCCCGTGCCGGGCCTGTCCTCCCGCGTCACCAGGGCCGGCTCGACCTCGCTGGACGTGGCGTCCATGCCGCGCGCCCAGTTGGCCGACCTGATCCAGCAGCTGTCCGACCAGATGCTCGCCGCGGCGCGGGAGCTGCAGTTCGAGCTGGCCGCGCGACTGCGCGACGAGATCAACGACCTGAAGAGGGAACTGCGCGGGATGGACGCCGCCACCCGCTGACCGCTTTGACGCTTACTCGGCACCGGCGGGCTCGGCGACCAGCCGGCCGTCGGCGTACACCTGCCGCACCCGGCCGGTGATCCCCTCGAGGTCCATGGCGTCCGCGTCGAAGACCACGAGGTCCGCCCGCTTGCCGGCTTCGATCGACCCGAACTCCTCGTCGACCCCGAGCAGGCGGGCGGCGGACAAGGACGTTGCGTGCCACGCCTGCGCCGGGGACATCCCGCACTCGACCATCAGGCCCAGCTCGCGCAGGTTCTGCCCGTGCGCGCCCACCCCGCTGTCGGTACCCATGGCCACCGGGACGCCCGCAGTGATGGCGCGGGTGATGGACGCGGTGTGGTCGTCGATCACCATCCGCGCCTTGTCGATCATGTGCTGGGGCAGGGCTGCCCCGAGGTCGACCAGGTCGAGCACCATTCGTGGCGCGACCAGGGTGGGCACCAGCCACGTGCCGGCGGTCAGCATCATGTCGATCGCCTCGTCGTCGAGGTAGATCCCGTGCTCGATCGACCGCACGCCGTTGCGGATGGCGACCTTGATCCCCTCGGTGGCCTGGGCGTGGGCCATGACGAACCGGCCGGCCGCCGTCGCCTCCTCGACCAGGACCGCGATCTCGGCGTCCCGGAACTGCCCGCGCCGGGGGTCGCTGCGCGGGGACAGCACTCCGCCGCTGGTCGCCACCTTGATTACGTCGGCGCCGTTGCGGATCAGCTCGCGGACCTTGCGGCGCATCTCGTCGGGGCCGTCGACGATGGTCCGTGGCCGGCCCGGGTGGTCGGCGAGCAAGGCGAGTTCGGCGCCGCAGGGCATCCAGGCGTCGCCGTGCCCGCCGGTCTGGCTCAGCATGTTCAACGAGATCTGCATCCGCGGGCCAGCGACCAACCCGTTCCGGACCGCCGTGGCCACCCCCAGATCGGCGCCGCCGGCGTCCCGGACGGTCGTGATGCCCTGCTCCAGGGTGACCCGGAGGTTGTGGATCGCCTCGTAGAACGGGTAGCTGAACGGCGTCTGCACCATCCTCAGCACGTCGACCCCGCTGAACATCACGTGCACGTGACAGTCGAACAGGCCCGGCAAGAGCGTCGTTCCGCTGCAGTCAACCCGCTCGTCGCCGTCCAGATCCGTTCCGACCTCGACGAAGCGACCGTCCTCCACCACGACGTCCGCGGGCGCGGGTGCGGAACCCGTGCCGTCGAAGACCCGCCCGCCGCCGTACACCGTTCTCATGCCGGGGACCCTAGTGCGCCCTCGGCGAAAGTGGTTAGGCGGGCTAACGAGTTGTCGGTAGGGTGCCGGCATGCTTCCTGCTGACCTGGCGCTCCTGCGCATCCCCGGCGTTCCGACCCTGAGCCCGGACGGCCGCCTCGCCGTCGTCCCTGTGACCCGGCTCGACCTCGACGAGAACGAGTACCGCACCCAGCTCTGGCGGGTGCCCACCGACGATGGGGCGCCGCGCGTGCTGACCCACGGCACGAAGGACGGCGCACCCAGCGTCTCGCCGGACGGGCAGTGGCTGGCGTTCCTGCGCGGCGACGACAAGAGCCGCCCGCAACTGCACGTCATGGCCATGGACGGTGGCGACCCACGCTGCCTGACCGACCAGCCGCTCGGCGCGGGCGCCCCGATGTGGAGCCCGGACTCGGCCTCGATCGCCTACGTCGCCCGGGTGCCCGAAGCCGGTCGCTACGGCACCGAGGAGAAGGTCACGCCGGACAAGGAGGCGCCCCGGCTGATCACCGAACTGCAGTACCGGGTGGACAATCTGGGCTTCACCAACGACCGGCGTCCGCAGCTGTTCGTGATCGACGCCCACGACGAGGACGCCGAGCCGGTCCAGATCAGCGAGGGTGACTTCGACCACGGCGACGTCACCTGGAGCCCGGACGGCTCCCGGCTGGCCTTTGTCAGCGCCCGGCACGACGACCGCGACCGCGGGCTGGCGCAGGACGTGTTCACCTGCGCCCGCGACGGCTCCGACGTACGCCGGCTGACCGATACGTCGACGTTCGTCTCCGCCCCGGCGTACAGCCTGGACGGGACCAGCGTCTGGTTCCTCGGTTCGGGTGATCTCGGCCCCGAGCGGCTGGACTTCGTGGCCAACCAGGCCGGCCTGTGGTCGGTGCCGGCGGACGGCTCGGCCGCACCCACCCGGCACACCGACCCCGAGGCCGACGACCTCTCCGACGGCAACCCGCGGCTGACGGTGACCACCGACGGCGTCCTCGCCGCCCGGTTGAACCGCGGCGCGGTCGAACTGCTGTGCCTGTCCTCGGACGGCACCGGCCGGGAGACCGTGCTCGGCGGCCCGCGGCAGGTTCGCGGTCACGCCGCGGCCGGGGGAGTGGTGGTGGCCACGGTCGCCGGACCCGACTCGATCGGTGAGGTCGTCGTGCTCCGCGACGGCCAGGAGACGGTGCTCACGAGCTTCGGCGACAAGATCACGGCGACCGGGCGGCTGCACGAACTCACCGAGTTCACGGCCGAGGCCGACGACGGCTACCCCGTGCACGGCTGGATCGTCCGGCCGTCGGGGGAGGGGCCGCACCCGGTCCTGCTCAACGTGCACGGCGGTCCGTTCGCGCAGTACGGCTGGACGCTGTTCGACGAGGCCCAGGTGTACGCCAGCGCCGGGTACGCCGTCGTCATGTGCAACCCGCGCGGCGCGGCCGGCTACGGCGCGGCGCACGGGCGGGCGATTCGCCACGCGATGGGTGACCGCGACATGGCCGACGTCCTGGCCTTCCTGGACGCGGCCGTGGCCGAGCCGGACCTGGACGGCGAGCGGGTCGGCGTGATGGGCGGCTCGTACGGCGGGTTCATGACCACCTGGCTGGTCGGGCACACCGACCGCTTCGTCGCCGCGATCAGCGAGCGGGCCTACAACGAGCCGGTCAGCTTCGTCGGCTCGAGCGATATCGGCTGGTTCTTCCCCGGCGAGTACGCCGGTACCGACCCCGAACAGATGGCCGCCCAGAGCCCGCTGGCGTTCGTGGACCAGATCAACACGCCGACCATGGTGATCCACTCCGAGCACGACTGGCGCTGCCCGGTCGAGCAGGGGCAGCGGCTGTTCGTCGCGTTGAAGCTGCGCGGCGTCGAGACCGAGCTGCTGCTCTTCCCGGGCGAGGGCCACGAGCTGTCCCGGTCCGGGCTGCCATCACACCGGATCGCCCGCTTCGAGCACGTCCTGCGCTGGTGGGGCAAGCACCTGCCCACCTCGGTCAACCCGCCTGCGGCCGAACCGGTCGCGGAGGACGCCGAGCCGACGACCGAGCAGCCCCAGGTCGAAGACCACGCGGCGGCGGCCGTCCCGGAGCCCACGTCCGGTGACTACCCGCCCAAGGTGGGCTGACCCCGCAGGTCGTCCCGCTGCGCGGACCGCGTCCTGAATGGCGTCGACGAGTTCGCTCACCGTCGTGTGTCATCGGATGCGCTGGTGGTCATTGGACGACCGCGAGCGCATCCATTGACGCGAATGGAAGTCTCGACCGGGGGTCGAGAGAGTTCCACGTGGAGCGCTTCCGGTCCTCAGTCACCAGCCGCGCTCACGCCACGCCCCGAGCGATGGCCGCTCGGCGCCGAGTGTGGTGTCGGCCCCGTGCCCGGGATAGACCCAGGTGTCGTCGGGGAGTACGCCGAAGACCCGCTCCTCGAGGTCGTCCATCAACGAGACGAAGTCCGCCGGTGACCACGTCTTCCCCGGTCCGCCGGGGAAGAGCGAGTCACCGGTGAACAGGTGCGCCGAACCGTCGGAGGCGCGGTGCAGCAGCGCGATCGAGCCGGGCGTGTGCCCCCGCACGTGGATGACCTCCAGCGACACCTCGCCGACCGTCACCGATCCGCCGTGTTCGACGGCCACGTCCACCGGCACCGGCAGGGGCTCGCTGTCCAGGGGGTGGGCCACGGTCTGCGCCCCCGTCTCGGACACCACGTCGGCCAGCGCCTGCCAGTGGTCGGGGTGCTGGTGGGTGGTCACCACCGTGCGCAGGGGCGTGGAACCGACCAGTTCCAGAAGCCGGTCGTCTTCGTTGGCCGCGTCGATGAGCAGTCCGTCACCCGTAGCGGGGCAGCGCAGCAGGTACGCGTTGTTGTCCATCGGCCCGACCGACAGCTTGCTGATCTCCAGGTCGGGCAGCACCCGCCGGTCGGCCGGGCCGCCCCGTCGTACGTCACCGGTGTAGCTGCTCATCGGCTCCTCCGAAGAGGAGAGTGCGTCGTCGCTCATCGTTCGTCTCCCGTCAGGTCCACGACCATCTTGCCGACGTTGTCGCCGCGCAGCAGGCCGATGAACGCCTCCGGCGCCTGCGCCAGCCCGTACACAGTGGTCTGCTCCCAGCGCAGCCGCCCGTCGCGGACCCAGCCGCCCATCTCCTCCTCGAACCTGCGACGCAACTGCCCGTGGTCGCTGACGATGAACCCCCGCAGGGTGAGCCGCTTCCCGATTGCGAGCGCGAGGTTGCGCGGTCCCGGCGGCGCCTCGGTGGCGTTGTAGGTCGAGATCGCCCCGCACAGCGCGACCCGGCCGTTGAGGCGCAGCGCCCCGATCGCCGCCTCCAGGTGCTCCCCGCCGACGTTGTCGAAGTAGACGTCGATCCCGTCGGGGATGGCTTCGCGCAGGCTTCGCCGTACCGGCCCGTCGTGGTAGTCGAACGCCGCGTCGAAGCCGAGGTCGAGGGCATGGGCCACCTTGCGCGCTGACCCCGCGCTGCCCACGACACGGGAAGCCCCCTTCAATCTCGCGATCTGCCCCACCGCGCTGCCGACGGCGCCGGCGGCCCCGGAGACGAAGACGGCGTCGCCCTCGCGGAACGCGGCCACGTCGAGCAGACCGACGTACGCCGTCAGCCCGGGCATCCCCAGCACGCCGAGGTACGCGGCTGGCGTCATCGCCCGGTCGACCTTGCGGAACCGCTTGGCCGGTCCGCTGGCGTAGTCCCGCCAGCCCTGCTCGTGCAGCACCAGGTCGCCTTTCGCGAGGTCGTCGGCGCGGCTGGCCACCACCTCACCCACCGCGGCGCCGGCCAGCGGGGCGCCGAGCTCGAAGGGCGGCACGTACGACGGGGCGTCGTTCATCCGCCCCCGCATGTACGGGTCGACACTCATCGCGACGTTCCGGACCAGTACTTCACCGTCCCCGGGTGCGGACAGCTCGGTCTCGGCGAGCTCGAAGTCGGTGGGGGCCGGCATGCCCTGCGGGCGAGCCACGAGCCGGATCTCCCGGTTGGTTGTCGTCGTCATGGGGGCGACTCTGCCGTACTCGATTGTGGCGTTTCTCTATTGCGTCCGCCCCCGTCTGCAGTAGACAAACAACACCAGCGCCGCCCATCAAGGAGAGAGATCGCCATGCGCCGAACCGTCGCCGCCATCGCCGTACCGCTCGCCGTCGCCGCCAGCTTCGCCACGATGAATCTCTCGGCTTCGGCGACCGCGGAGAACCGCTCCACGGTGCTGACCGGCGAGCGCGAGGTCCCCGGTCCGGGTGACCCCGACGGCTTGGGCCGCGCCTTCGTCACCGTCGACGGAGACACCGGGCGCATCTGCCTGTCGGTGCGCTTCCGCAACGTCGACCCGTTGACCGGCGGGCACATCCATGAGGGCACGTCCACAGAGGCCGGCCCCGTCGTGGTCGACTTCAGCCAGTTCATCGCGACCAGCAACCCCGGCCAGCTCAAGGGCTGCGTCGTGAACGCGGAGGAGGCCGCCGGGCTCATCTCCGACCCGTCGAACTACTACGTGAACATCCACAACGAGGCCTACCCGGCCGGCGCGATCCGCGGGCAGCTCGGCAGCCGGTAGCCGCACGGCTGCGAGCCGAACTGATCCGAACCCGGCGCCGTAGCGCGCCACGCCGGCGCAGCCGGTGGCCGATCGAACGCTTGTTCGATACCGTTGCGTCCAGGGAATCGAACCCGCGTTCGATACCTTGACACGAAGCGGAATCTGTCGGTGTCCGGTCGTAGGGTGGCCTGCGGCCAGCCGGCCGACCGCTTTCGGACCAGGGGAGCAGCCACCAGCATGGACCGTCTCGTCGTGCGCGGAGCCCGCGAGCACAATCTGCGCGACGTCGACCTCGACCTACCGCGGGACAGCCTCATCGTCTTCACCGGGTTGTCCGGATCCGGCAAGTCCAGCCTGGCGTTCGACACGATCTTCGCCGAGGGCCAGCGGCGGTACGTCGAGTCGCTGTCGGCGTACGCCCGGCAGTTCCTCGGGCAGATGGACAAGCCCGATGTGGATTTCATCGAGGGCCTGTCCCCTGCGGTGTCCATCGACCAGAAGTCGACAAGTCGCAACCCGCGCTCGACGGTCGGCACCATCACCGAGGTCTATGACTACCTGCGCCTGCTCTACGCGCGGGCGGGCCGGCCGCACTGTCCGGTCTGCGGCCGGCCGATCTCCCGGCAGACGCCGCAGCAGATCGTGGACCGGGTGCTCGACATGGAGGAGGGCACCCGCTTCCAGGTGCTCGCCCCGGTGATCCGCGGCCGCAAGGGCGAGTACGCCGAGCTGTTCAGCGACCTGCAGCTCCAGGGCTTCTCGCGGGCCCGGGTCGACGGGGTGGTCCACGCGCTGACCGACGTGCCCAAGCTCAAGAAGCAGGAGAAGCACACCATCGAGGTGGTGGTCGACCGGCTGACGGTGCGGCCCTCGAGTAAACGCCGGCTCACCGACTCGGTGGAGACTGCGCTGTCGCTGGCCGGGGGTCTGGTCCTGCTCGACTTCGTGGACCGGCCCGAGGACGACCCCAACCGGGAGCGGACGTTCTCCGAGCACCTCGCCTGCCTGTACGACGATCTGTCGTTCGAGGCCATGGAGCCGCGCTCGTTCTCGTTCAACTCGCCGTACGGCGCCTGCCCGGTGTGTACCGGCCTCGGGACGCGCAAGGAGGTCGACCCGGAGCTCGTCATTCCCGACCCGGACCGCAGCCTGGCCGACGGCGCCATCGCCCCCTGGGCGACCGGGCAGACCACCGAGTACTTCCTGCGGCTGCTGACCGGGCTGGCCGACTCCCTCGGATTCGACCTGAAGATGCCGTGGTCGAAGCTGCCCCCGCTGGTGCAGGAGACGGTGCTGCACGGGCAGGACCGTCAGGTACACGTGCGGTACCGCAACCGTTACGGCCGGGAGCGCTCGTACCACGCGACGTTCGAGGGCGTGGTGCCGTTCCTGGAACGGCGGCGCGACGACACCGACAGCGAGTTCATGCGCGACAAGTACGAGGGCTACATGCGCGACGTGCCGTGCCCGGCGTGTGGCGGGGCTCGGCTCAAGCCCGAGGTGCTCGCGGTCCGGGTGGGGGACAAGTCGATCTCCGACGTCACCGCGATGTCGATCGGCCAGTGCGCGGGGTGGCTCACCGAGGTCGAGCTGACCGACCGCGAGCGGATGATCGCCGATCCGATCCGCAAGGAGGTCAACGCGCGGCTCGGGTTCCTGGTCGACGTCGGCCTGGACTACCTGTCACTCTCCCGGCCGGCGGCGACACTGGCCGGCGGGGAGGCGCAGCGGATCCGGCTGGCCACCCAGATCGGGTCGGGGCTGGTCGGCGTCCTGTACGTGCTGGACGAGCCGTCGATCGGGCTGCACCAGCGGGACAACCGGCGGTTGATCGACACGCTGGTGCGGCTGCGCGACCTGGGCAACACCTTGATCATCGTCGAGCACGACGAGGACACGATCCGGGTCGCCGACTGGGTTGTGGACATCGGGCCGGGCGCCGGCGAGCACGGCGGAAACATCGTGGTGAGTGGATCGGTGGCTGACTTGCTGGCCAGCGAGGAATCGATCACGGGCGCGTACCTGACCGGCCGGCGGACCATCGCCATACCGGAGCGACGACGTACGCCGGTGGCCGGTCGGCAGATCACCGTGCACGGCGCGCGCGAGCACAACCTGCGCGACATCGACGTGACGTTCCCACTCGGCTGCCTGGTCGCGGTGACCGGGGTGTCCGGGTCCGGGAAGTCGACCTTGGTCAACGACATCCTCTACAACGTCCTGGCCAACGCGATCAACGGCGCGCGTCAGGTGCCCGGGCGGCACCGCCGGGTCAGTGGCGTCGAGCAGCTGGACAAGGTGGTCGGCGTCGACCAGTCGCCGATCGGGCGGACGCCGCGATCCAACCCGGCCACATACACCGGCGTGTTCGACCACATCCGCCGGCTGTTCGCCGAGACGACCGAGGCCAAGGTGCGCGGCTACCAGCCGGGCCGGTTCTCCTTCAACGTCAAGGGCGGGCGCTGCGAGTCGTGCCGCGGCGACGGCACGATCAAGATCGAGATGAACTTCCTGCCCGACGTCTACGTCCCGTGCGAGGTCTGCAAGGGCGCCCGGTACAACCGGGAGACCCTGGAGGTGCACTTCAAGGGCAAGACCATCTCCGAGGTCCTCGACATGCCGATCGAGGAGGCCGCGGAGTTCTTCCAGGCCATCCCGGCCATCGCGCGGCACCTCACGACGCTGGTGGAGGTCGGGCTGGGCTACGTGCGGCTCGGGCAGCCGGCGCCGACGCTGTCCGGCGGCGAGGCGCAGCGGGTCAAGCTGTCGGCCGAGCTGCAGAAGCGGTCCACCGGCCGGACGGTGTACGTGCTGGACGAGCCGACCACCGGGCTGCACTTCGAGGACATCCGCAAGCTGCTCGGCGTCCTCGGCCGGCTGGTCGACGGCGGCAACACCGTCATCGTGATCGAGCACAACCTGGACGTGATCAAGACGGCGGACTGGGTGATCGACATGGGCCCGGAGGGCGGCCACGGCGGCGGGCTCGTAGTGGCGGACGGTACGCCGGAGTACCTGGCCACCGTCGTGGACAGCCACACCGGCGGATTCCTGCGCGAGATCCTCGGCGTGCCGGCCCTGCGCGCGGTCGAGCGGGGTGCGGCCGAGCCTCGTCGGGCGACGCGGGCCAAGAAGGCGCCGGCCAAGCGGGCCAGCGCCTGACGACCGGTCGGTGGAACCGCGCCGACCGGCGGCCGGCGCGTCGATAGACCAGGATGAGGGCACGACCCCGACCGCAGAGGAGTGGCCGATGAGCGAGCGCTGGGTTGACGGTGACCTCGAGGCCGGTGCCGACGACGACCAGGGTGTGGACCCGCCCGAGTCAGGAGCCGGTGCCGAACTCGGGCAGGGCGAGGCGAGCACGTTCGAACCTGAGGAGGACAACCCGGCAGCGGAACCCCCCGAGTGAGGGGCGGATCCGGGTGCCAGCGCTGAGATAGTCCGCGGCCACAACGGAGGGTGACGCGTGTCAATGCTGGCGCGCATCACCCGCCACCACCAGACAGACGGACCAGCCTGCTCAAGGAGCCCCGCGTGGCCGCTGATCCTGCCGCGACCGCCCGCGTCGTCGTACGACGCCACGGCCGGACCTTTGCCGAGGAAGCCGGGATTCGGCTGCGCGACAAGCCGTCGCCGCTGTGGTGTCTGCTGGTGATGTCGTTGATCTGCTCGGCGCGGATCTCCGCGGACATCGCACTGGCGGCTACTCGTGAACTGTGGGCTGCCGGGTGGCGCACGCCACGGGCGATGGCGGCGTCCACCTGGCAACAGCGGGTCGACGCCCTGGGTCGCGGCGGCTACCGGCGCTACGACGAACGCACCGCGGCACAGCTCGGCGAGCTGGCCGAGACTGTGCTCGAGCAGTACGGCGGTGATCTGCGCCGGCTGAGGGAGGCGACGTCGGATCTGCTCGGTGACCTGCAGCAGTTCAAGGGCATCGGGCCAGTGGGGGCCGGGATCTTCTGCCGCGACGTCCAGGCCGTGTGGCCCGACGTCGCGCCGTTCGTCGACGACTTGGCCGCGGACGGAGCGGCGAAGCTGGGCCTACCGCGCAGCGCCGACCGGCTGTCGGCCCTGGTGTCGGCGGCGGACTTCCCGCGGCTGCTCGCCGGTTGTGTCCGGTCCGCGCTGGACGAGGATGTCCTCGAGGAGCTCCGCGCCCACCGGTGACCCTTCGGTCCGCGAGAACAGGCTTCGCCACCCCTCGATTCCCGATCAGACCTGGCAAAGCGTGTTCTCGCGAGCAGGCCGGCGCGGGCGGCGGTGTCGGCGCATCGACGTAGGCTCGGCGCCGTGGCCGATCCGTCGACGTACCGTCCCGCGACGGGCACGATCCCGGACCGACCCGGGGTCTACCGGTTCCGCGACGAGCGCAAGCGGGTCATCTACGTCGGCAAGGCCAAGAGCCTGCGCAGCCGGCTGAACTCCTACTTCCAGGACGTCGCCGCGCTGCACGTCAGGACCCGCCAGATGGTGCTGACCGCCGCGAGCGTGGACTGGACGACGGTCAGCACCGAGGTCGAGGCGCTGCAGCTGGAGTACAGCTGGATCAAGGAGTTCGATCCGCGCTTCAACGTGCGCTACCGCGACGACAAGAGCTACCCCAGCCTCGCCGTCACGCTGTACGAGGACTACCCCCGGCTGCAGGTCATGCGCGGCCCGAAGAAGAAGGGGGTGCGCTACTTCGGCCCCTACGCGCACGCGTGGGCGATCCGGGAGACGCTCGACCTGCTGCTGCGGGTGTTCCCCGCCCGCACGTGCTCCAACGGGGTCTTCACCCGGGCCGGCCAGATCGGGCGGCCCTGCCTGCTCGGCTACATCGGCAAGTGCTCGGCGCCCTGTGTCGGCCGGGTCACCGAGGACCAGCACCGCGTCATCGTCGAGGATTTCGTCGACTTCATGTCCGGCCGCACCGACCAGATGATCCGCAAGCTGGAACTGGAGATGCGGGCCGCCGCGGCGGATGAGGAGTTCGAACGGGCCGCCCGGCTGCGTGACGACATCGGCGCTCTGCGTCGGGCCATGGAGAAGCAGGCAGTCGTCTTCGGCGACGGCACCGACGCCGACGTCATCGCATTCGCGCAGGACGAGCTGGAGGCCGCCGTCCAGGTCTTCCACGTCCGCGGCGGCCGGGTCCGCGGCCAGCGTGGCTGGGTCGTCGACAAGGTCGAGCACGTCAGTACGCCGGATCTGGTCGAGCAGTTCCTCCTGCAGGTGTACGGCGCGGGCGAGGACGTGCCGCGTGAGGTGCTCGTCCCCGAACTGCCCCCGGACACCGAGGCCCTGACCGAGTGGCTCAGCGACCTGCGCGGCGCCCGGGTGTCGCTGCGAGTACCGCAGCGAGGCGACAAGCGGGCCCTCATGGACACCGTGGCGGGCAACGCCCAGGAGTCCTTCCTCCAGCACCGGCTCAAGCGGGCCAGCGACCTGTCCGCGCGGTCGCTCGCGCTCAACGAGATCCAGGCCGCCCTCGATCTACCCGAGGCGCCGCTGCGCATCGAGTGCATCGACATCTCGCACGTGCAGGGCACGAACGTCGTCGGCAGCATGGTCGTGTTCGAAGACGGACTGCCGCGTAAGTCGGAGTACCGCCGGTTCGCGATCCAAGGCGGCCCTGAGGGCGAGACCGACGACACCGCCTCGATCCACGAGGTCGTACGCCGCCGCTTCGCGCGCTACCTCGAGGAGCAGAACCGGCCGGAGGACGCGGAGATCGACCGGCCGCGCAAATTCGCCTATCCCCCCAACCTGCTCGTCGTGGACGGCGGCGCGCCGCAGGTCGCCGCCGCCGCGCGGGCGATGGCCGAGCTGGGCATCGTGGACGTCAGCCTGGTCGGTCTGGCCAAACGGCTGGAGGAGGTCTGGCTGCCCGACCAGGAGTTCCCGGTGATCCTGCCGCGGGCCTCGGAGGGGCTCTACCTGCTACAACGGATCCGCGACGAGGCCCACCGTTTCGCCATCACCTACCACCGGCAACGGCGGTCCCGGTCGATGGTCGAGTCCCTCCTGGACGACGTGCCGGGGCTGGGCCAGACCCGCCGCAAGGCGCTGCTCACCCGTTTCGGCTCGCTGAAGCGGCTGCGAGCGGCCACCGTGGACGACGTGGCGGAGATACCCGGCATCGGACGCCGTACGGCGGAGGCAGTCGTCGCCGCCCTGCACAGCGACGAGGCCACCCCGACCCCGGCCGTGAACCCCGTCACCGGCGAGATAGTCGACGCCCAGTGACCCCGGAGGCGGCCAGCGGGATCGAGGTCGTGATCGTGTCCGGCCTGTCCGGCGCCGGGCGGAGCACTGCCGCGAAGTGTCTGGAGGACCTCGGCTTCTTCGTCGTCGACAACCTCCCCCCCGAGCTCATCGCGACCATGGTCGACCTCGGCAGCCGGTCCCAGGGTGCGGTGACCCGGGTCGCCGTGGTCGTGGACGTCCGCAGCCGCGCCTTCACCTTCGACCTGAAGTCCACGATCGTCGAGCTGGACCGCGACGGCTACCGGCCGCGGGTGCTCTTCCTGGAGGCCAGCGAACCGGTCCTGGTCCGGCGGTTCGAGGCGGTCCGCCGCGCTCACCCCATGCAGGGCGGCGGGCGGCTGGTCGACGGCATCCGGGCCGAACGCGCGTTGTTGGGTGAACTGTCCGCCGACGCGGACCTGGTCATCGACACCAGCGAACTGAACGTCCACCAGCTGCGTCGCAAGCTCGAGGCTGCCTTCGGCGAGCTGGAGATGCCTGCGCTCAAGGCGACGGTGATGTCCTTCGGCTTCAAGTACGGGCTGCCGGTCGACGCGGACATGGTCTTCGACGTGCGCTTCCTGCCCAACCCGCATTGGATACCCGAGCTGCGCGAGCACACCGGGCAGGAGGACGACGTTCGGGACTACGTGCTCAGCCAGGACGGCGCCGGGCGCTTCCTCGACCTGCTGCACGAACTGCTCCAGCTCGTCGGTGCCGGCTACCAGCGGGAGGGGAAGCGCTATCTGACGGTCGCGCTGGGGTGCACCGGCGGCAAGCACCGCTCGGTGGTGATGACGGAGAACCTGGCCGCGCGGCTGGCCCGCGACGGCGTACAGGCCACTGTCTTCCACCGCGATCTGGGCCGCGAATGACACCCTCCCCGATCGGCGGTCGGGCATGACCGGCGCCAACGGTGGCCCGAAGGTTGTCGCCATGGGCGGCGGACACGGCCTGTCCGCCTCGCTGGCCGCGCTGCGCACGCTGACCGAGCACCTCACTGCCATCGTCACCGTCGCCGACGACGGCGGGTCCAGCGGCCGGATCCGCCGCGAGCTGGGCGTGCTGCCGCCCGGCGATCTGCGGATGGCGCTGGCCACGCTGGCCGGTGACGAGGAGGGCTGCGAACGGCTGGCCGACCTGCTCCAGCACCGCTTCGGTGGTACCGGGGCACTGGCCGGCCACCCGGTCGGCAACCTGCTGATCACCGGCCTGATCGAGATGCTCGGCGGGGACGCCGTCGAAGCGCTGGCCACGGTGGGCCGCATCGTCGGGGCCCGCGGTCAGGTGCTGCCGATGTCCCTCGTACCGCTGGAGATCGCGGCGATGGTCAGTGGTTTCGACCCCGACCACCCGACGGACGTACGCCGGATCCGCGGTCAGGTCGCGGTGGCCACGACGCCCGGACGGGTCGTGTCCGTGGCCCTCGTGCCCGAGTCGCCGCCGGCCTGCCCCGAAGCCGTGGCGGCCATCCGGGCGGCGGACGCCGTCGTTCTCGGACCGGGGTCCTGGTTCACTTCCGTCCTGCCGCACGTCATGGTGCCGGAGCTGCTGGCGGCGCTGGCGACCTCCGAGGCGCGCATCGTGGTCACGTTGAACCTTGCCCCCCAGCCCGGGGAGACCGAGGGCTTCTCACCCCAGGAACTGCTCGACGCGCTGTACCGCCACGCGCCCGGGCTGTTGGTCGACGTCGTACTGGCCGACGAGGAAGCGGTCGCAGACCGCCGCGGGCTGACGGATACGGTGCACGCACGCGGCGCGCGACTGGTGTTGGCACCAGTCGCCGCGGCGGACGGAACCGCCCGGCACGACCCGAAGTTGCTCGCGGCGGCGTTGCGTCAGGTGATCGGAGCGGACGCGCGGTGAGGATGACAGTGGGGGAGCGGGCCCGGTGGCGATGACCTCGGCGGTCAAGGACGAGTTGAGCCGGCTCGCGGTGGCCAAGTCCTGCTGCCGCAAGTCGGAGATCTCGGCCATCCTGCGGTTCTCCGGTGGCCTGCACATCGTGGCCGGTCATGTCGTCGTCGAGGCCGAGCTGGACACCGGGTCGGTGGCCCGGCGGCTGCGCAAGGAGATCTCGGACGTCTTCGGCCACGTCCCGGAGATCCAGGTGCTCTCGGCCGGGAACATCCGCAAGGGCAACCGCTACCTGATCCGGGTCTCCCGTGACGGGGAGGGCTTGGCCCGGCAGACCGGGCTGCTCGACCTGCGCGGGCGACCGGTGCGCGGCCTGCCCCGCCAGGTGGTGGCCGGTGGTGCCTGTTGCAGTGCGGCGGCGTGGCGCGGGGCGTTCCTGGCCCACGGTTCGCTGACCGAACCGGGTCGGTCGTCCTCCCTCGAGGTCACCGCGCCCGGTCACGAGGCGGCGGTGGCCCTGGTCGGGGCGGCCCGCCGGCTCGGTGTCGCGGCGAAGGCCCGCGAGGTCCGTGGGATCGACCGGGTGGTCATCCGCGACGGCGATGCGATCGGCGCCCTGCTCACCAAGCTCGGCGCCCACCAGTCGGTGCTGGCCTGGGAGGAACGCCGGATGCGCCGCGAGGTGCGGGCCACGGCGAACCGGCTGGCCAACTTCGACGACGCCAACCTGCGCCGCTCAGCGCGGGCGGCGGTGGCGGCGGCCGCCCGGGTCCATCGCGCGATGGAGATCCTGGGCGACGAGGCCCCCGATCACCTGTTGCGGGCCGGTCGGCTCCGACTCGAGCACGGGCAGGCCTCGCTGGAGGAACTCGGCTCCCTGGCCGACCCGCCGATGACCAAGGATGCCGTCGCGGGCCGGATCCGGCGGCTGCTCGCGCTGGCCGACAAGCGCGCCACCGATCTGGGCATTCCGGACACCGAGTCCAGCGTGACCGCCGAGATGCTGGCGCCGTGATCAGCGCACACGAGCAGGACGGTGTGGACGACGCGACGGTCGACGCGCTGGGCCAGCTGTCCGCGGCGCTGGAGAGCGTCGAGCGAGCCCGCGGTCACCTGTACTCGTTTCACCAGCTCTGCGGCAAGGCGGACTTCGAACTCGGTGACGCCGTCGACGCGCTGCGCGAGGCCGGGCACTCTGACCTGGCCGACGAGCTGACCGCAGAGTTGGTCGGACGCAACGTTCTGGACGGGCGCTGGTCGTTCCAGATCGTCGAGGAGTACGACGACACGTACTGGTCGGTCTTCCGGAGCCTGGAGGCCGGCGCCCGCGAGCGGCTGTCCGGCGGACGGCGGCACCTGTACGAGGCGAAGCTCAAGGAGCAGCGGCGTACGCCCGGTCGCCCGCATCATGAGGCCCAGCCGCCGGAGCGGTTGCACGACACCGGAAGCGCTGGCTCCGTTCAGGCGTAGCGGCGCGGTACGGTCCGCACGTGGCCCGGAGTGATCTGGCAACCGTCCGGGAGTTCACCCGCGAACAGCGGCGGCGCGCTGCTTCCCGGCTGGCTCGCGCTGCGACTCACCGTGGCCGCTCTCGAGATCGCAGCCCTGGCGGGCCACCCGCTGGGCGCGGTTCTGGCTGGGCGGACTGCCGCTGGTGATCCTCGCGTTCGCTCTGCTCTTGGGGCCGATGCCTGGTCTGCCCCTCCGCCTGATCCGCTCCGCCGCCTGACCGCCTGACCGCCGGTCCGGCGTTCGTGTGTGCAGCGGTGGTCGCCTGCCTGCCCGACGGTCACTTGCTCGCCCTCGCCCACCCCGTCGAACGCGCCGACCCGTTGGACGAATACTGGCAACACCTGCACAACTAGCGGTCCGAAGTCGATCGCCGGCGGCGCACAACACCTCGTGCCGCCCCGACGTCTGAAGTGCGGGACAGGCAGGAGGCGGTGGAGTGACGGCGGTGGTGGCGGTCGCCGTCGCGCAGGCTCCTGACGCGGTCGCCGCGCGCCCCACGCCGCGAGCGGAGCGGGATGAGGACTGGGGGTGTGTGGCCGGGGAGGCAGGAGCGCCCACTGCAGCGTTCGAGGAGTTCGAGCGGGAGCGGCTGCCCAGCCTCCTGCGCTACGCCGTCATGCTCTGTCGGGATCGCGAACTTGCCGAGGACGTCGTCCAGGACGTCTTGATTCGGGCGCACGGCTGCTGGGACGCGATTAGCGCGGTGGCCCGGCCGGATCTGTACGTCAAGCGGATGGTGACCAACGACTATCTGAGTTGGCGTCGTCGTCGGCGGTTGCGGACGGTGAGTCTGCAGCCCGACGCCGTGGACGTCGCCACCCGCGGACTGCCGCCTCCGCCCGAGCAGACGTCCTCCGACCGGGAGGCACTGTGGACCGAACTGGCCCGACTCCCGCGCCAGCAGCAGGTGGTGTTGGTGCTGCGGTTCTACGAGGGACTCACCGATCTGGAGATCGCCACCGTGCTGGAGTGCCGGCCGGGCACGGTCCGCGGCTACGCCTCACGCGCCCTGGCCTCCCTGCGCATCGACCTGGCCGACTGGCGCATGGCCGACGAGCCGCTCGGGGAGGAGGCCGAGGATGCCGCCAGCTGACGACGGGCGCCGCGGCTGCGACCTGAGCCGGGCGCTGAGCGAGCACGAGCCCGCGATTGGCGATGTCGAAGGGCTCGTCGCCGGGATCCGGATCGGCATCACGCGGCGGACCCGGCGTCGCCGGCGCGCCGGCATAGTCGCCGCGAGCCTGGCCACGGCGGCCCTGGTCGGCGTCCCCGCCGGGCTGGTCACGCTGAGCCCCCAGCCGGTGCCCGCGGGCCGAGTCCTGACGGCCTCACCCACGACGACCGAGATCACCGAGCAACCGCTAGGCGCCTTCGCCGCCGCCCCCGACCGGCTCGGCTTCGCGGTCGACGCGGAACCGCCCGGGTTCGCCGCCAGTGAGGACATCACCGCGCCCGGCTCGGCGCTCCGCTCGTACATCACCGCGGGTTCGGATCCCGACGTGCTCGTCGTGCACCGGTTCGAGCCCGGCCCGTCCGGTGTCCCCACGCCGGTTCCCACCGGGGGCACGGTGGCCGTCGGCGACCGGGTCGTGGATGTGCTCGCCGGGGATCCGCGGGGCCTCGGGACGTACGCCGTCGGCTGGCAGCCACCCGACGGTGGCTGGCTGACCGTCGCCTCCTCGGCACCGCCGGAGCAGGCCAGGGTCGAGGTGCTCGCGCTGGCCGCCACGGTGCGTACCGACGACACGGTGCTCATGACGGCCCCTGTGCAGTTCAGCTTCCTGCCGCCGAGCCTGTCGCTGGTCGGGGCCTCGCGCTCGGCGTCGCTGGACGGCACGGGTGTCCTGCGCTCGACCCTGTGGTTCGGCCCGCAGCCGGCGGGACTGGCCGACGCGCTGATGGTGTTCGCCGAGTACGACCCGGCCTCGCCCGAGGGCCCGCAGGAATACCAGACGGGCTACAGCCGCGGCACCGACGGCAGCCAGAACATCACCAGGTACAGCGCGGGCGGGTGGTACCTGAACCTGCACGCCGCCCCGTCACTCGCCGACGTGCTGTCGCGGGCCGAGCTTGAGGAGATCGCCAACGGCATCGGCATCCCCTCCGGAGCCCTGGACGTCTCGGAATGGACCGAGCTGCCGGACTGAGGGCTACGGCGAGGGGGCGGGCGGCGACGGGCTGGCCGGCGGGTCGGTCGGTTCCGGTGGGGCGCTCGTCGGCGGTCCGCTGCTCGGCGGGCTGCTGCTGCCGGTGGGGCTGCTGCTCGTCGGAACCGTGCTGGACGCGGGCGGGCTGGTCGGCGCGGTGGTCGAGGTCGGCGTCGTCGTCGTCGTCGGCACGGCACTCGTCGGCGCCGGTTGCTCCGGAGTACCGGTGGCATCCGAGCCGTCTCCGCCGGTCAGGGTGGTGGTGAGGGTGGTCCTCCCGGCCGCCCCGGAGATCGGCTCTCCGGTCAACAGCTCGTAGCCGGTGATCGCCGTGAACGCGACGACGAACACGGCGGCAGCGGCGGCGAGCACGCCGCGAACCCGCAGCGGGCGTGTTCGCGGACCGGCGGGAACGCGCTTGTCGACTGACCGGTCCGGGTCGTCGCCGGGCGGAGCGGCCGGCGCCTCGGTAACGCCGTCCCGGGGGCTGTCGATTCCGCCGCGCGACCTGGCGTACCGGGTACGTTCCGCGGCCGAGCGGACCCGCTCGTGGGTCCGCCGCAAGGACTGGGTGTACGCCGCCCCGCCGATCGCCGACACCAGGCTGATCGCGGCGGCGCCGAGGATGGTGCCCGCGACGCCGAGCCGGGAGGCCAGCGCGGCGCCGGTGGCGGCGGCGAGGGCGCCGCCGAGGAGTTGGGTCAGCGACAGGTCGAGCAGGGGGCGGCGTCGTTCGTCGTGGTCGGTCAGGTCAGCAGGGGGGCGGTGAGGTGCAGTCATCTCTCGTCACGGTCGGGTGGCCGGAGCCGCAGAACCGGCTCTGGGCATTCGTTTCGGGCAGAAGGTGTACGCCGGGGCAACGGCCGATCCGCCGTGAGGTTTCCGGGCCAGCCCGGATGGTGAGCAGACGCACAGCCGCCTACTGAAACCTTGTCGGTCTCGCGAGGCAACATCTCGGGGTCGGTGCGCGTCTTATCCACGACGGCCCGGCCGCGGGGCCGCACGACGTAACGGGAGTGATCAGGTGTCGGCTGGACGGCCACTGCGAGGCCCACGGGTGCGCTGCGCGCTGGCGGCGGTTGCCCTCGCCCTGACGGTCACCGGCTGCACCGCCAGCGGTGCCGGCAGCTCGCCACCTGGCTCGACCGGTACGACGTCGCCGGGGTCCTCCGCCGGCGCCTCGTCGTCGGGTGCCGCACTGGAGGCAGTAGCCATCCAGGTGAGCCCGCCGCTGGGCACCACCGGTTTCGCCCCACAGGACCCGGTCACCGTGCGGGCCGACGGCGGGACCCTCAGCGAGGTCACCGTCCTGGCTCCGGACGGCACGCCAGTGGCCGGCGTGCTGTCGGCCGACCGCACCACCTGGCGTGCGGGCGAGCTGTTGGGCTACGACCGGACCTACACGGTCTCGGCCCGCGCGGAGAACCCAGGCGGCAACCCCATGACGGCGGCGGGATCGATCGGTACGGCGAGCCCGGTCACCCTCACCTATGCCTCGGCGATCCCCCATCCCGACCTCACCGACGTGGGCGTCGGCCAGCCGATCGCGCTGTACTTCGACGAGGACGTGACCGACCGGGCTGCGGTCGAGCGGCGGCTGACCGTGACGAGCACCCCGCCGGTCGAGGGCGCGTGGAACTGGTTGTCCGGCCGGGAGGTGCACTACCGGCCCAGGGAGTTCTGGCCGCCCGGTACGCACGTCGAGGTCGACGTGTCCATCTACGGCGTGAACGTCGGGAACGGTATCTACGGCCAGGAGGATCGGCACCTGGAGTTCGACGTGCACGACCAGCTCGTGGCCCGGGTCGACAGCGCCGAGTTGGCGCTGCGGATCTACCGCAACGGGACGCTGATCAAGACGATGCCGACAGCGTTGGGCAAGCCCGGTTACGAGACCTACAGCGGCACCTATGTCGTGATGGACCAGCACGCCGAGTACACGATGGACTCCTCGTCGTACGGCGTACCGATCGACGACACCGAGGGCTACCGGATCGAGGTGGAGTACGCCAGCCGGCTGTCGAACACCGGCATCTTCGTGCACGCGGCACCATGGTCGGTCCAGGACCAGGGCGTGCGCAACGTGTCGCACGGCTGCCTCAACGTCAGTACCGCGGACGCCCAGTGGTTCTACGAGAACTTCGGACGCGGCGATGTCGTCGAGGTCTTCGGGACCGGTGTGCCCCTCGCGTCGACCGACGGGTTCGGGGACTGGAACATCAGCTGGGCGGACTGGCGGGCCGGCAGCGCGCTGACCTGACGGCGGCCCGGCGGCTCAACCCAGCTGCTCTCTCGACAGCCGCTCGATCGTGCCGCCGAACCGCTCGTCTCGCTGGTCGGCCGGCCGGCGCGCGGTGAAGACGAGCGCGAAGCCGTGCGGGTCGACGGTACGCAGATCGCGGGTGTTCCACGGCGTGTCCAGCGGTCCCTCTACGGTTCCGCCGCCGTGCCGGCGGGCGCGCTCGGCGAGCTGGTCCAGCTGTCCGTGCTCGGCCAGCACGCTGAACGTCAAGCCGGTCCCCGCTTGGGAACGACCGGGCCGGACGAGGATGTCCTGATAGCGCCAGCGCCGCAGGTGGACCAGCGCGGGGGCGCTGTCCGGGCCGGGCAGCGTGAACAGCGAGACGAAGTCCAGGCCGTTGACGTACCAGTCGACGCTCGCCTGGACGTCTGCGACGGTGAGGGACAGGAACGCGGGCATGCCGTAGATGTCGCGGGTGACCCGCGGTTCGATCTCCACCGGTCGGACGCTACGGATTGACGCAGCGGCAAGGTCAACCGCCGCGGGTCAGTCCCGCTGCGGCAGCTCCTGCAACGCCCACGCGTTCCCGTCGGGATCCTTGAAGTAAACGAACGAGCCCCAGGACTGCACGTCGACGTCGCTGACCTCGACACCGTTGCCGAGCAGGAACTCACGGGCCGCGGCGGCATCGTCGACCACCATCTGCAGCCCGAGCTGCGTCCCGGGCGCCATCTCGGTCAGCCCCTCCCCGAGGTACACCGAACAGCCCGATCCGGGCGGAGTCAGCTGCACGAACCGCAGCTGCTCGTTGACCCGCTGGTCGTGGTCGGCATTGAAGCCCACCTGATCGACGTAGAAGGCCTTGGCCCGGTCGACGTCGGTCACGGGGATCGGGACTAACTCCAGTTTCATGTCCATGGCCGAAGGCTAGGACCCGGCACCGACAAACCGTGTCGCGTGGCGCGTCCCACGGCGCGCGGCTGTGCACCGGGATAAGTACGCTGCGCGCGTGCTCAACGCCCTGCTCTTCGGGATCGTCGGCTCCAGCGCGCTGGTCTTCGGCGGCGTCCTCGGGTCGTATTGGCATCCGCCTCGCTGGGCCACCGGTGTGTTCCTCGCCTTCGCCAGCGGGACGCTGATCAGCGCCCTGGCCTTCGAACTGTTTCCCGAAGCCGTGGAACTCGCCGGTGTCTGGCCCTCCGCAGGAGGTCTCTTCGCCGGAGCCGCGACCTTCGTCGTCATCAATACCTGGCTGGACAGCCGCGTCGCTGCCGGCGCCGGAGACGCTGAGGAACTACCTGCGCCGGAGCGGGTCTCCGCCTCGATGGCCGGCGCCGAGGCCGACCAGCGCGAGAAGCTGACCACCGCCGCCAGCAAGAGCACGAGCAGTGGATCGACCGGCTCGGCCGTCGGGTTCGCGTTGTTGGCCGCCGTGACCCTGGACGGTGTCCCGGAGAACACCGCCTTGGGGGTCTCCCTGCAGGTGGGTGCCGACGGAGCCGTCACCGCGGGGAGCCTCGCCCTGCTCTTCGCGATCTTCGCGAGCAACTTTCCCGAGGCGCTGGTCGGCGCCGTCGCCATGCGCGCCGCCGGTCGTTCGCCAGCCTTCGCGATCGCTGTCTGGTCCGCGGCCGCGGTGCTGCTCACGCTGGCCGTGGTCGTGGGATACGCGGCCATGGGCGGCGTAAGCCCCACGGCGCTGGGATTCGCGCTGGCATTCGCCGGTGGTGCCGTACTGGCCAGCTTGGCCGACACCCTGATGCCGGAAGCCTTCGAACGCGGGCGGCCGGCAAGCGCGCTGGCCACCGCGCTCGGCTTCGTCATCGCTTTCGTACTGGCCGAAGGGCTCTGATCATCGGAGGCACCCGCCGGCACACGGCGTGAGGGCCGCCAACCGGGCGGTGAGCAGACGGCGCTCCGGCTCGTTGCCGACCAGGTCGAGCGCCCGCCGGCCCGCGGCCCGGGCGCCGGCCATGTCGCCAGCGAGTCGGAGCAGTTCCGCGCGGGCGGCATGCAGGTAGTGGTAGTCGCCGAGCTCCTCGTCCAGCCCGGCCAGCAGGGACAGGCCGGCGTGCGGGCCGGCGGCCATCCCTACCGCGATCGCATGGTTGAGCCGGACGACAGGTGACGGGTTGAGCCGCAGGAGCCGTCGGTATCCGGTCACCACGGCGGGCCAGTCCGTCTCGGCGTACGACTGGGCGCTGGCGTGGACCAGGGCGATGGCCGCCTCTGCGACGTAGCGGTCGGTCCTGCCGGCAGCGGCCACGGCCAGCAACAGCGCCTCGGCCCGGGCGATCAGTGCCGCGTCCCACCGGGAGCGGTCCTGGTCGGCCAGCAGGACCACGTCCCCTTCCGGTCCGGTCCGCGCGTCGCGCCGTGACCGGTGCAACAGCATCAGCGCGAGCAGCCCGGCCGGCTCGGGTGCGCCGGGCAGCAGGTCGACGAGCGCTTCACCGAGATCGATGGCGCGGTCGCAGAGTTCGCCCCGCACCTGCGCGTCACCCGCACTGGCGGCGTACCCCTCGTTGAACACCAGGTAGACCACGGCGAGCACCGAGGGCAACCGGTCGGAGAGTTCGCGCACGTCGGGCACCCGCAGCGGGATGGCGGCGTCGCGCACCTTCCGCTTCGCCCGGACCAGCCGCTGGGCCATCGTCGCCTCCGGCACCAGGAACGCCCGCGCGATCTCGGTCGTGGACAGCCCGGCCAGACAGCGGAGGGTCAGCGCCACCTGAGCCTCCCGTGACAGCGCGGGGTGACAGCAACCGAAGATCAGCTCGAGCCGCTCGTCCGGAATTGTGTAGCCGGGCGGGGGACTGCTCGTCATTGCCACCTGCCGCTCCAGCTCGGCCAGCTTCGCGGCGTACACCTGAGCCCGGCGCAGCCGGTCCAGCGCCTTGCGTCGCGCGGTCGTCGCGAGCCAGGCACCAGGCTGGACCGGTACGCCGTGGCGCTGCCAGGCCTCCAAGGCCGCTACGAAGGCTTCGGCAGTCGCGTCTTCGGCTAGCTGAAGGTCGCCACCGCAGGCCCGGGCCACGCCGGCGAGCACGCGCCCCCACTCGGTGCGGTGCGCGTGCTCGACGGCGCGGTGCGCAGGACTGGTCAGGCTTGCGGGATCTGTGAGAAGTCGACGACCGGGCGCAACTCGACCGCACCGGTCCTCGCCCCCGGACACTGCGCCGCCAGCGCGATCGCCTCGTCGATGTCGTCGGCGGTGATCAGGTAGAAGCCGCCCAAGGCCTCCTTGCTCTCGACGAACGGGCCGTCCGTGGTCAGCGTCTGCCCGTCCCGGACCCGGATCGTCGTCGCGGTGCTGGTCGGGTGCAGGGCCTCGCCGCCGTTGCCCTTGCCGCTGTCGGTGAGCATGCCGCTGTAGGCCCAGTAGGCGTCCATGACCTCCTTCTGCTGCTCGTCGGACCAGACCGCGGTCTCGTCGTCGTAGATGAGTACGGCGTACTGCGCCATCAGGAACTCCTCTCACTGCCCGGGCCCGGTGCCCGCGCACATCATCCAGACGAACGGGCGGCGGCGAAATCGACAGCCCTCCCGAAGTGTCTGGGCTTTCGGCATGGATGGCCCCAGCCGCGCTGCCGCCGCATGATGTACCCCCCGCGCGGGAGGCGGATCGGAGCTGCCCGCTGTGGAACAGTGACCGCCTCAGGAGAGGGGAGACCGTGGCGGTCGTCGAGGTGCAGAACGCCAGCAAGGCGTACCGACGCCGACGCAAGCCCCCGGCCAAGGCGCTGGACGGGCTCGACCTGAGCGTGGCCGAGCACCGCGTACACGGTTTCCTCGGTCCGAACGGGTCGGGCAAGACAACCACGATCCGCGCCCTGCTGGGCCTGGTCCGGCTCGACACCGGCAGCCTGCGGCTGCTCGGGCGGACCGTCCCTGAGCAGTTGCCCGACGTCATCGCCCACGTGGAGGCGCTGGTGGAGACCCCGCTGTTCTTCCCGACCTTCGGCGGACGGCGCAACCTCCGGTTGCTCGCCGGCATCGCCGGCATTCCCGACACGCGGGTCGAGGAGTGCCTGGAGATCGTCGGTTTGCTTGACCGTGGCGACGACAAGTTCAAGGGCTACTCCCTCGGCATGAAGCAGCGGCTGGGCATCGCCGCGGCCTTGCTCAAGCAACCTCGGCTGCTCATCCTGGACGAGCCGAGCAACGGCCTGGACCCAGCCGGTATCCGCGAGGTCCGCGAGCTGATTCGCCGGCTCGGCTCCGACGGCAGTACGACCGTTCTGTTGTCCTCGCACCTGCTCAGTGAGGTCCAGCAGGTCTGCGACGACGTGACGATCATCGCCGAGGGGCGGCTGATCGCGAGCGGGAAGGTTCAGGACGTGCTGGCCTCCGGGTCGACCGGTGACCTGCGGCTGCGTGCGCCCGACCCACAGGCCGCGCACGACGTCCTCGCCGCGGCCGGCTACCAGCTCACCGCCGACGGCGACGCTTGGCGGGTGCACGGGGTCACGGACCCGAGTGGCCTCACCCGGGTGCTGGCCGAGCGGGGCTGCTACCTGAGCGAGCTGTCCCCGATCGCTGCCGATCTGGAGAGCATCTTCCTCGATCTGACGCGGACCGAGACATGACCGGCCCACGGCACGGAGCGGCGCGCGGGTCGCTGCTGCGGGTCGAGGTGGCCCGGCTGACCGCGCGCCGCTTCATCCAGATCATCGCCGCCTTGGCGGCGCTCGGGTTCGTCGTCCTGGCCGTCCTCTCCTTCATCAACTACTCCAAGCCGACGGCTGAGGTCCTGGCCGAGGCCGAGGCGCGCCGCGACGCCGACCTCGTGCTGTTCGAGCAGTACCGGCAGGACTGCCTCGCCGACGAGACTCTCCCGGAGGAGGAACGCGAGTTCATCTGCGGCGAGCCGCAGACCGTCGAGAACCTTCCTATCGAGTTCTACATCGACACTCCGCCATTCACGCTGGAGAACGACCTGCCGGCCGGCGGGCTGGCCGTCGCGGCCGCCACGGCCATGATCGGCTTCGTGATCGGGGCGACGTACGTCGGTGCCGAGTGGTCCACACGGTCGATGGTGGCGCTGCTGTTCTGGGAGCCGCGGCGGCTGACCGTGATCGGGGTCAAGACCGTCGTCGCCGCCGCGGCCGGGGCGCTACTCGCGCTCGTGGGTCAGCTCGCGTGGTTCGGCCTGGCCCGGGTGCTGGCCGCCGCCCGCGGTGCGCCGGAAGAGCTGCCGGCCGGGTTCTGGGGCGATGTCGTCGGCCAGGGCGGCCGTTCGGTGCTGCTCGGCGTCGTCGCCACCCTGCTCGGGTTCGGACTGGCCAACCTGATCCGCAACACCGGCGCCGCCCTCGGCGTGGGCTTCGCCTACTTCGCGGTGGTTGAAAGCGCGGTGCGCGGGTTCCGCCCGCAGTTGCAGCCCTTTCTCGTGACCGACAGCTCGGCCGCGCTGCTGCTCGACGGTGGCCTGACGGTGTTCATCTACGAGCCGACGGTGGACGAGAGCGGCATCCAGGAGTTCACCGAGCTGGTCGTGTCCAACCTGCGCGGCGGCCTCACGCTGGCGGCGTACACGGTGGTGCTGCTCGCCGTCGGCAGCTGGCTGTTCCGGCGCCGCGACCTGCACTGACCGGGCGCTCCGGCCGGTGCCCGCGCGCACATCATCCAGACGAACGCCCACGACCGGAATCGACAACTCGCCCGGCCGAAACTCGCAGCCACTGGCCGGAGAGCGCTCTCAGGTACCCGCCGGCCGGGAGTGACGCACGGTCGAGAAGCGGGCGAAGTCCCGGTCCATCGTGACGACCTCGCAGTCGTGTTCCACAGCGACAGCGGCCAGCACGGCATCGGGCACGAGGTCACCGAGTGCCTCGGCTTCCATGCACATCCGGCGAAGCACGTCCAGGTGCCGTGGCCCCGGAGTGGTGAGCAGGTAGGACGGCCGAGCGCACGTGGAGGCCACGAAGTCGAAGGCGTCGACGATCGGGGTGGGGACGTCGAATACCCGCCGGTTCGTGCACAGGCGCAGGAACGATCCCCACACGATCGTGGGCACGGTGAACGGAGTACCGCCGGCGAGCAGCCGGTCGAACCAGTTCCGGACCGGGCCGTGCTGCGGGTGGTCCGCACGGTGGGCGGCGAGCACAATGTTCACGTCAAGGAGCAGCATCGCTACCGGCGCTGCTCGAGCGGCTGGTCCTCGTCCAGGGCCTCGGCCAGTGCCCGGTTGGAATTCAGGTCGAGTCCAGGGCGCGGCCCCGTTCCGCCCCGGAAGACCGGAACCTCCGGCAACGCGCCAGTGGCACCCGGGGCGGCCAGCTCACGCCGCAGCGCGGCTTCGATAAACGCGCCCAGTGTCTGTCCCGAACGTTGCGCCCGGGCCCTGGCCGCGGCGAGCAGTTCGTCGGCGATCGACACGGTGGTGCGCATGATGCGCACACTATCGCATCAGATACACCACTTCGCGTCCTAGCGCCACCGGCGTCGCGGGCGAACCGGTAGCGCAGGACCGTCCGGTCGACCACCGGAATGTGCGTGTGCTCCTCCGCCATGGCCGCCAGCACAGGGCAGCGGAGTCGTCGCTCAGCCGGCTCACGCAGCGGCGGACACAAGCTGGTGTCCTCCGCCGTGTGGTGGACGTGCAGGTGGTTCTTGAACAGTTCCCATCCGCTCGTGACGGGCGGCCCGGACACGCGCATCGTCAAGGTCCAGCTCCGCGACTCGGTCGAGCTAGTCGAGATCTCGCCGACTCGTCGTCGCTGCAGCCACCGCGATGCTCGCCTTCGTTGTTGGGGCGACGTACGTCGGGGCGGAGTGGTCCCGGTCGATGGTGACGCTGCTGTTCTGGGAGCCACGGAGGCTGAGGGCCGTCGGAGTCAAGACGATCGTGGCGGCCGGCGCCGGCGGCAGTCTCGCCGCCGTGGGGCAGCTGGGCTGGGTCGCTCTGGGCCGGGCGCTGGCCGCCACCCGCGGAACCTCGGCCTGCCTGCCCGCCGACTTTTGGCCGGACTATGCGGGACAGGGAGCGCGGGCGGTGCTGCTCGGCGTGCTGGCCAGCCTGCTCGGCTTCGGCCTGGCCAACCTGATCCGCAACACCGGGGCCGCGCTCGGCGTGGGCTTCGCCTACTTCGCGGCGATCGAGAGCGCGGTGCGCGGTGCGCGGACTGCGGCCGGGCCTGCACCCTTATCTCGTCACCGACAACTCTACGGCCCTGCTGGTCGACGGAGGGCTGTCAGTGTTCGTCCCGCAGCCGATCTTCGACGAGTTCGGGGTCCAGCAGTTCCGAGAGATCGTTGTCTCCAACCTGCGGGGAGGCGTCACGCTGACGACGTACACCCTCGTGCTGCTCGCCGTCGGCAGCTGGCTCTTCCGCCGCCCGACCTGCACTGACCTGCAGCCCCGCGGGTCTCGCTAGGCTCGGCCGGTCCACAGTTTCGTCCCATCGAGGGAGAACGCAGTGACGGTCCGGGTAGGGATCAACGGCTTCGGTCGGATCGGCCGCAACTTCTGGCGGGCCGCTCAGGCGAGCAGCCAGGACATCGACATCGTGGCCGCCAACGACCTGGGTGACCTCAAGACGATGGCGCACCTGCTGCGCTACGACAGCGTTCTCGGCCGGCTTCCGAACACCGTCTCGGTCACCGACGACGGCATCGACATCGACGGCAAGATCCTCAAGATCCTGGCCGAGCGCGACCCGGGTGACCTGCCGTGGGGGGAGCTCGGCGTCGACGTCGTCATCGAGTCGACCGGGTTCTTCACCGACGCCGCCAAGGCCCGCCAGCACATCGACAAGGGCGGCGCTAAGAAGGTGATCATCTCCGCGCCGGCCACGGGCGAGGATCTCACCGTCGTCCCCGGGGTCAACGACGACCGGTACGACGGCAGCCAGGCCGTCATCTCCTGTGCCTCGTGTACGACGAACTGCCTGGCGCCGCTGGCCAAGGTGCTGCACGACACGTTTGAGATCCGGCGCGGCCTGATGACGACGATCCACGCCTACACCGGTGACCAGAACCTGCAGGACGGCCCGCACAAGGACCTGCGGCGGGCCCGCGCCGCGGCGATCAACGTCGTACCGACGAGCACCGGCGCGGCCAAGGCGATCAGCCTCGTGCTCCCGGAGTTGGAGGGCAAGCTCGACGGCTACGCGCTGCGGGTGCCGGTGCCGACCGGCTCGGCCACCGACCTGACCGTGTCGGTCGCCCGCGAGACCAGCGTGCAGGAAGTCAACGCGGCGTTCAAGGCCGCGGCTGACGGTCCACTGAAGGGCATCCTCACCTACACCGAGGACCCGATCGTGTCCTCCGACATCGTCGGCGACCCGGCTTCGTGCATCTTCGACTCCGGGTTGACGAAGGTGATCGACGACCTGGTCAAGGTGGTCGGCTGGTACGACAACGAGTGGGGCTACAGCAACCGGCTGGTCGACCTCACCGTGCTCGTGGCCAGCAAGATCTGATGCGCTCTCTCGACGACCTGCTCGCCGAAGGAGTCCGCGGCCGCCGGGTGCTGGTCCGGGCGGATCTGAACGTCCCCCTAGACACGTCCACCGGCAGCCCGGTGATCACCGACGACGGTCGGATCCAGGCCAGCCTGCCCACCCTGCGGGCGCTGACCGAGGCCAGGGCGCGGGTCGTCGTGGTCGCGCACCTCGGTCGGCCGAAGGGCAGGCGGGATCCGGCGTACTCGCTGGCCCCCGTGGCCGAGCGACTCGGCGAGCTGCTGGGCGACCCGGTCGCGATGGCCACCGACGTCGTCGGCGAGGACGCCCGCCGGACGGTGTCGCGGCTGACTGACGGCCAGGTCGCGGTGCTGGAGAACGTCCGCTTCGAGGCCCGCGAGACGAGCAAGGACGAGGCCGAGCGCGGAACGCTGGCCGACGAACTGGCCGCGCTGGCCGAGGTGTACCTCGACGACGCGTTCGGTGCCGTGCACCGCAAGCACGCCAGCGTGTACGACGTCGCGCAGCGGCTCCCGCACTACGCCGGCGGCCTCGTTCTGCGCGAGGTCGAGGTGTTGCGCCGGCTCGTCGCGGAGCCCGAGCGGCCGTACGTCGTCGTGCTCGGCGGCAGCAAGGTGTCGGACAAGCTGGGCGTGATCGAGGCCCTGCTGCCTCGAGTGGACCGGCTGATCATCGGCGGCGGGATGTGCTTCACCTTCCTCGCCGCGCAGGGCCACGGCGTCGGCGGATCGCTGCTGGAGGACGACCAGGTCGACACCTGCCGGCGGCTGCTGGACAGCGCGGGCGACCGGATCGTGCTGCCGGTGGACATCGCGTGTGCCGAGTCGGTGGTCGCCGACGCGCAGATCACGGTGGTGCCGGTGGAGTCCATCCCGGACGGGCTGAAGGGGCTGGACATCGGGCCGCAGTCGGTCCAGGTGTTCATCCGGGCCCTCGACGGGGCGAAGACGGTGTTCTGGAACGGCCCGATGGGCGTGTTCGAGCTGTCGCCGTTCGCCGGGGGCACGAAGGGCGTCGGCAAGGCGGTGGCCGCGGTCGACGGGCTGTCGGTGGTCGGCGGGGGCGACTCGGCGGCGGCCGTGCGGACGTTGGGCCTGGACGAGTCGTCCTACGGGCACATCTCCACCGGCGGCGGCGCCTCCCTGGAGTACCTGGAGGGCAAGACGCTGCCGGGCCTCGCCGTGCTGGAGGACTGACCGTGAAGCGCCGTCCGTTGATCGCGGGCAACTGGAAGATGAACCTCACGCACCTCGAGGGCATCGCCCTGGTGCAGAAGCTCGCCTTCAGCCTCAAGACGGGTCAACTCACCGCCGTCGAGGTCGTGGTGCTGCCGCCGTACATCTCCCTGCGCAGCGTGCAGACGCTGATCGACGGCGACCAGCTGCTGTTCGGATACGGCGCGCAAGACCTCTCGCCGCACCCGGACGGCGCGCACACCGGCGACGTCAGCGGGGCGATGTTGGCCGCGCTGGGCTGCCAGTACGTCGTGATCGGGCACTCCGAGCGGCGTACGGACCACGCCGAGGACGACGTCACGGTCAACGCCAAGGTGCGAGCCGCGCTCGCCCACGGCCTGGCGCCGCTGGTCTGCGTGGGAGAGCACCTGCCGGTCCGCGAGGCCGGCGAGCAGGTCGGGCACTGCCTGGCCCAGCTCGACGGCGCGCTGGCCGGAATCGCCGCCGCCGAGCTCAACGGCCTCGTGCTCGCCTACGAGCCGGTCTGGGCGATCGGCACCGGCAAGGTGGCCACCCCGGAGGATGCGCAGGAAGTCTGCGCGGCGCTCCGGCAGCGGGCCGCGCAGCTGCTGTCCCCGCAGGCGGCGGCGCAGTTGCGTATCCTGTACGGCGGCTCGGTCAAGGCGGCCAACACCGAGGGCATCCTCGCCCAAGCCGACGTGGACGGGGCCCTCGTCGGCGGGGCCAGCCTGGACGCCGAGGAGTTCGCCGCGATCTGCCGCGCGGCGGCGCCCCCGACGGGCTAGCCGAAGACGCGACCGAAGGGCACCCATGCATGCCGCCTCCGCGGCGACGAGTGCGTCGGCAGTGCCGTCTCGCCGCCGTGAGGCCGCGCTCGCCGCGGTCGTGCTGGTGGCAATCGCGGTCACCGGGTGCACCGGCTCCGCCCCGCAGCCGCGGGCGGCCAGCGTGCCCAGCGGCGCCGAGGCCGACGGCGGGGTCGACGCGGTGCGCTCCCCGTCCGACGAGCCCGGCGGAACGCTGCGGGTCGTGGCCGGTACGCCGGACAGCCTCGACCCGGCCCGTTCGTACTTCCCCTGGGTGTGGAACATCATGCGCCTGTACACCAGGACCCTGGTCACGTACGCCGCGGCGCCGGGCGAGGCCGGGGCGCAGCTGGTGCCCGACCTGGCCACCGATACCGGGGTCACCACCGACGGCGGCCGGACGTGGACCTACACGCTCGAGCCGGACCAGCGGTTCGAGGACGGCCAGGTGATCACCGCGCAGGACGTGAAGTATGGGATCGAGCGGTCCTTCGCCTCCGACGTCATCGTCGGTGGACCCACCTACGTCGTGGACCTGCTCGACGACCCGGCCAACGTGTACGGCGGCCCATACACCGATCCCGACCCGAACAACCTCGGCCTGGCCGGCATCGAGACGCCGGACGCCCACACGCTCGTGTTCCGCCTGAACCGCCCGTACGCCGACTTCGACCACGTCATGGCGCTGCCGTCGAGCAGTCCCGTACCGCAGGCCGCCGACACCGGCGCCGACTACGGCGCCGACCCGGTCTCCTCCGGTCCCTACACGATCGCCACCGTCGACCCGGTCCTCGGCATCGCGCTGGAGCGCAACCCGTCCTGGGACCGCAGCTCGGACTCCGTCCGCACCGCGCTGCCGGACCGGATCGAGATCCGCACCGGCCTGTCCGGGCCCGACCGCGACCAGCGGGTCGTCGGCGGGAGCGCCGACCTGGACCTGATGCCGGCCGGTGTCCAGGAGGACCTCCTGCCCAGGATCGAGGCCGACGTCGGCCTGCGCGCCCGAGTCGACCGCGCCCCCAGCGGAAGCGTGCGGATGCTGGCCCTGCCGCAGGGCGTCGCACCGATGGACGACGAGCACTGCCGCCGCGCGGTGGCCTACGCGGTGGACCGGGCGGGGCTCGTCGAGCAGGTCGGTGCCGAGGCGGCCAGCGCGGCGTCGATGCTGTGGCCCCGCGGGCTGCCCGGCTCCAGTCCCGAGGGGGCGGCGCCGGTGCCGGTGGACGGGCTGGCTGCCGCCCGGACCGAACTGGCGGCCTGTGGCCGGCCCGACGGGTTCAGCACCCGGATCGCCGCCCCGAACGAGCAGCGACCGCTGCAGTTGGCCCGGGAGGTCGCCGCCGACCTGGCTCGGGTCGGCATCGACGCGCAGGTGACGGCGCTGGATCCCGCGACGTACTACGGCGCGGAGATCGGCCGGCCGCCGAACGTCGCGGCCGCCGGCTACGGCATCCTGCTGACCGCCTGGACCGGCGACCTGCCGACGCCGGCGACGTACTTCCCGCCCTTGGTCAGCGCCGTGCAGCCGGCCGGCAACGCCAACTACGCCGAGATCGTCCACCCGGCCCTGACCGACCTGGTGAGCACCGCGCTGTCCGCTCCGGACCCGGCGGCCGCGGCGTCGGCCTGGCGGGACCTCGACGCGGCGCTGGTCGAGGCGGCGGCGTACGTACCGTTGCTGGAGGACCGGGTGATCGTGCTGGCGGGGGAACGGCTGCGCAACGCCGCGCTGCATCCGGCGTACGGCGGATATGACCTCGCGGTCGTCGGGGTCCGCGACGCGCCGGGTTAGGCTGTTGCCGACGAACCGAGAAAGGTACTGAAGTTACTCATGGAAGCCAGTAGCCACCGATGACGACCACGCTGACCATCCTCGCCCTGGCGACCAGCATCCTGCTGATCGTGCTGATCCTGCTGCACAAGGGCAAGGGCGGTGGCCTGTCGTCGATGTTCGGCGGCGGGATGACCAGCTCGCTGTCCGGGTCGTCGGTCGTGGAGAAGAACCTCAACCGGATCACCATTCTGGTCGGCTCGATCTGGACGGTCTGCATCGTCGCCCTGGGCATCCTGCTCAAGGCGGCGTAAGAACGCGCCTCGAGGCGATCCGGCCCGCAGATCCGAACGACCCGTCTCAGAGCAGGAGCACACACGTGGCAGGTGGGAACGCGATCCGCGGTAGCCGGGTCGGCGCCGGGCCGATGGGCGAATCCGAGCGAGGCGAGGCGGCACCGCGAACGAGGGTGCCGTTCTGGTGCGCCAAGGGGCATGAGACGCGCCCGGCTTTCGCCGAAGACGCCGCGGTACCGGAGCACTGGGATTGTCCACAGTGCGGCCTGCCCGCCGGTCGGGAGCAGGCGGCGCCGCCGTCGGCTCCGCGCAACGAGCCGTACAAGACGCACCTGGCCTACGTCCGGGAGCGGCGCAGCGACGCCGACGGCGCGGCCATTCTCGACGAAGCCCTGGCCAAGGTCCGTTCCCGGCGGTCATGAGGCCCTACGGGCCGGACACGGGTGAGTCGGGGTGAGGTCGAGACCGGACACTTGCCCGGCTCTGGCAAGTCCCCGACCGCACCGGTAGCTCGCGGCCGCGCCTCGACCCTGCTCGCCGCGCCCTGGGTCCGTGCCGCTGCTGCTGCGTCGCGCCCCCGGCGTCGTAATTCGCCCTCGTCGTAGCAACCGCAATCCTGGGCATCGCGGCCGCGTCCGGGCCGCTGTTCCTGTCCTCGGCCGGCAGCGCGACATTCGCCCGCGGCGTTGACAGCGGCTGCGTGGAACGGGCCCGCCCGTCGGTGTCCAACCCGGCGGTCGCGGACCGTGAGCTCGGGTTCGGAGAGTTCTACTCGACCCAGCGGGGGTCAGAGCTGGAGCGCAGCGACCGCGTGGTCACCGCAGCCATGAGCGCATTCGGGCTGCCAGCGCCGTACCGCGTGATGACGACCGCCGCGCAGCTGCGACCGGGCACCGACCGCGTGAACTTCGAGGTCACGCTGTTCGCCCGGGCCGACGCCCTGGAGCACATCGAGATCGCCGAGCAGGCCGGCGACACCGGGGTGTGGTTGACCGACCGGTACGCTTCGGACACGCAGTGGCGCGCTCGACCCGGGCCGGTGAGGTGCTGCGGCTGAGCTGATCGGTGGATCAGGAGACGGGCAGCCGCAGCAGTTCCGGGGACAGCTTCGAGGCAGCGGCGCGGTCGAGCAGCCACAAGGTGCGGCTGCGTCCCCGTGCCCCCGCGGCGGGAATCTGTACCCGGCCGGCACCGCCCAACGCCATCGCGACGGCACCGGCCTTGTCCTCGCCGGCCACCACGAGCCAGACCTCCTGGGCCGCGCACAGGGCGGGGAACGTCAGGGTCAGTCGGGTGGGCGGCGGCTTGGGACAGTTGCGTACGGCGACGACCGAGCGCTCCTCGTACGCCGCCGGCGATTCGGGGAAGATCGACGCGGTATGGCCCTCGGGGCCGATCCCCAACAGCAGCACGTCGAAGCGGGGGACCGGTCCGTGGTCCTCGGGCCGGGCGTGGGTGGCCAGCTCGGCGGCGTACGCGTCGGCCGCGGCGTCTACGTCGTCTCCGAACAACCCGTCGGAGGCCGGGATCGAGTGCACCCGGTCAGGATCGACCGCGACCCGATCCAGCAGTGCCTCGCGGGCCTGGGCGTCGTTGCGCTCGGGGTCGCCGACCGGGACGTAGCGTTCGTCGCCCCACCAGAACTCGACCCGCTGCCAGTCCACGGCGTCGCGGGCGGGCGCCTCCTGGACCAGGCGCAGGACGGCGATGCCGATCCGGCCGCCGGTGAGGACCACGGACGGGACGCGCCCGGTGGCCTGAATGTCGACCAGGCGAGTCGTCAACCGGGCCGCGACGGAGGCGGCAAGCGACTCGGCGTTGCTCTGTACGGCGATCTGCGGGCCGCTCACAGGGAGACACTCTTCCGGGGTGCCCGCGGAAACGCGAGGGCAGGGGCCGTTTTCGTGGGGTGTTACGCGTTGGCCCGCTCGGCCGGATCCTTCCAGACGTGCCGGCGCCGGCCCGAGCGTCCGGCCAAACCGGTCACCCCGGTGGCCGCGCCCAACGCCTCACCGTAGGGCTGGTCGGCGTCGAGCCGGCGCAACTCCTCACCGAGCAGTTCGCCGAGCGACCGCACGGGGAGCTGGATGACGGTGTCCGGTCCGGCGCCGCCGGTCACCGACACCGCTCCGGCGTCCAGCCGGCGCAGGACGACCTCACGATCGGTGTCCAGGTCGATCCGGACCGCCGCCACGTGGGTACCGCTCGGGCGCTCGGTGTCCACGAGCTCGATCGGAGCACCGAGCCGCGCGTGTAGCCAACCAGTGAGCAGCTGGGCGCTGGGGGAGTTCGGGTTGCCCTCCACCCGGCCGCCCAGGGCTTGACCCGACAGGGAGTCGAACGCCGCCGCCAACGCGGCCCGCCAGCCGGTGGTCCGGGTCCACGACAGGTCGGTGTCACCGGGCAGGTAGTCCGCGGCCCGGGTGGCCAGGCCCTCGGCCGGGTCGGGCAGCCACGCACAGTCGGTGATCCGGCGTTCGGCGAAGACGCCCAGCGGGTCGTGGGCGATCACCTCCGGCGGCGGTCCGTGCCACCAGGTGACCACAGGGGCGTCGGGGGCGAGCAGCGGCAGCACCACGGACTCCGCGTGCAGCGCGAGCCGCCCGTACATCCGCATGACCACCGCCTCGCCCGGCCCGAGCCGGCCGCCGATGAGGACCTCGGCGTCCAGGCGCGGGACCGGTGCGTCGACCTGCCGCCGGACGACCAGCAGCAGCCGGCACGGGTGCACCGAGGCGGCGATCCGAGCGGCCTCCTCGGCCTCGGCCACCTGCTTCTCGTCGACCACGATGACCAGGGTCAGGGCCAGGCCGGACATCACGGTCCCGCCGGCCCGGCGTTCCGCGGTCAGCGCCTTGACCACCTGCGAGCCGGTGGTGTCCCACAGCGTGCTCATCGCTGGCCCTCCGTCACGGCCGGCGCCAGACGCGGCCGTCGCGGGCCAGCATCTGCTCGGCCTCGCCCGGCCCCCACTCGCCGGCCCGGTACCGGTACGGCGCCTGCCCCGACCAGTGCTCCTCCAGCGGGTCGATGACGTCCCAGGACGCCTCGACCTCCTCGTTCAACGGAAACAGCATGGCGTCGCCGAGCAGGACGTCGAGCAGCAGCCGCTCGTAGGCCTCGGGACTGGCCTCGGTGAACGTCTCGCCGTACAAGAAGTCCATCGAGACATCCCGCACCTCCATCATCGAGCCGGGCACCTTCGAGCCGAACTTCAGCGTCATCCCCTCATCCGGCTGCACCCGCACCACGAGCTGGTTGTGCCCCAGCTCCTCGGTGTCGGTGGGCGCGAAGGGCAGGTGCGGAGCCCGTCGGAAGCTCAGCGCGATCTCGGTGACCCGCCGGGGCAGCCGCTTGCCGGTGCGCAGGTAGAACGGCACCCCCGCCCACCGTCGGGTCTGCACGCCCAGCTTCACCGCGGCGTAGGTCTCGGTGCGCGAGTCCTCCGGAACGTCCTTCTCCTGGGTGTAGCCGACCACCCGTTCCCCCGCCAGCCAGCCCTGCTCGTACTGCCCGCGGATGGCGTAGGCGTCCAGGTCGTCGGGCAGCGAGACCGCCCGGAGCACCTTGAGCTTCTCGGTGCGGATCGCCGACGGGATGAACTGGACCGGCTCCTCCATCGCGGTGAGGGCCAGCAACTGCAGGAGGTGGTTCTGCAGCACGTCGCGGGCCGCGCCGGTCTCGTCGTAGAAGGCGGCCCGGGAGCCGATGCCCCCGTCCTCGGCCATCGTGATCTGCACCGAGTCGACGTAGTGCGCGTTCCAGATCGGCTCGAACAGGGTGTTCGCGAAGCGCAGGGCCAGCAGGTTCTGGACGGTCTCCTTGCCGAGGTAGTGGTCGATCCGGTAGACGTCCCGCCACCCGAACACGTCGTCGACCAGGGTGTTCAGCTCGATCGCGCTGGCCAGGTCGTTCCCGAACGGCTTCTCCACGACGACCCGGCGCCACCCCCCGCAGCGCTCGTTCTCGGCCATCCCGGTGCGCTCCATCTGACGGAGCACCACCGGGAACATCGTCGGCGGGATGGACAGGAAGAACGCCGCGTTGCCCTGGATGCCGTGGGTGTCGCTCATGTCGGCCAGCGTCTGGTCGAGGTTGTCGAACGCCTCGTCCTCGTCGAACGAGCCCGGGACGAAGCGCATGTTCGCCGCGAGCCGTTCCCAGACATCGGGGCGCCACGGCGTCCTGGCGTGCTCCTTGGCCGAGCGTTCGGCCAACGCGATGAAGTCCCCGTCGCCCCAGTCCCGCCGGGCGAAACCGAGCAGCGCGAAGTTCGTCGGCAGCAGACCACGGTTGGCCAGGTCGTAGAACGCCGGCAACAGCTTTTTGCGGGCCAGGTCTCCGGTGATACCGAACACGACCAGCGCGCAGGCCTCGGGCACCCGCGGCAGCCGCCGGTCGCGGACGTCCCGCAGCGGGTTGGCCGGACTCCCGCCGGTGATCACCTTGTCCCGTGGCGCGCTCACTGCACCGCCTCGAGCAGCTGTCCGATGCCGGCCGGGCGGTCGGTGAGGTGCAGCCGGTACGCCGGCAGCTGGCGGCCGGCCAACGCCTGCAGGTCACCCGCGGCCTGAGCGGCCTGCAGGCCGCCGAAGGTGTAGTCGCGGCCGGGGATCGGCAGGTCCTCGGCGACGATGCCGGTGATCTGCAGAAACGTTCCGTTCAGCGGACCCCCCTTGTGCAATTGACCGGTCAAGTGCAGGAAGCGCGGGCCCCCCCCGAAGGTCACCGGCCGGTCGGTTAGCCGCGCCAGCATCGTCCGGAGGTCGGCCGCCGAGGCGTCGGCGAACCGGTCCAGATAGGTCAGTACGGCGAGGTAGCCCTGCTCCGGCACCGCCGCGACCGCCGCCCGCAGGACGTCGGACAGGGATTGCACGTCGCCGAGCCGGTCGGTGTCGGCGTAGACCTCGACGGCCCCGAAGGTCGCCGCCGGAGCGGCATCGGGTAGTCCGGAATCCAGCAGCCGCTGGGTGTTGTCTTTGCTCTCGGTCACGTTGGGCTGGTCGAACGGGTTGATCCCCAGCAGCCGCCCGGCTACCGCCGTGGCGTACTCCCAGCCGAGGAACTGCGCGCCGAGCGGTCCGTGCACGAGCGCTGCGGCGCCGCCCGCGTCGGGTGCGCTGCCGGTGATGACGGCCACCGTGTCCCCGGCCCCCGCGGTGGTCGGCTGGTCGAGGACGACCGGCAGGATGCCCCGTCCCAGCTTGCCGGTGGACTCGGCGATCAGCTGCTCGGCCCAGTCGCCCAGGCCGACGATGCCGGAGTCGTGGTCGGCGAGCAGCAGCTTGTCCCGACCGGCGAGGGCCGCCCCGCCGAGCAGCGCCCCGAGCAGCAGGGCCTGGTTGTCCCCATCGAGTTCTGCGGCCAGGGCATCGGCCTGGTCGAGCAGGGCCGCCACATCCGCCCCGGCCAGCGCCGAGGGCACGACACCGAAGGCAGTGAGCGCGCTGTAGCGCCCGCCGACGTTCTCATCGGCCAGGAAGACCGCCCGCGCGCCCATCTCCTCGGCGGTGGCGACGAACGGAGAACCGGGGTCGGTCACGATCACGAACCGTCGGCCCGCGTCCTCGGCGGACAGTCCGGCGTCCCGGAAGGCCTGCAGGTAGGCCCGCCGGTGGCTGTCGGTCTCGACCGTCCCGCCGGACTTGGACGACACGACGACGACGGTCTGCGGCAGCCGATCGGCCAGCGCAGCCCCGACCTGCCCCGGGTCGGTGGTGTCCAGCACGGTGAGGTCGACGTCGGCGGTCCGGCAGATCACCTCGGGCGCGAGCGAGGAGCCGCCCATCCCGGCCAGCACGACGTGGTCGATGCCCTCGTCGGCGAGCTCCTGGCGCAGTTCGGCGAGCCGGGGGAGCAGCTGGCGGCTGCGCGCGGCGGTGGTCAGCCAGCCGAGCCGGACCGCCGCCTCGGACTCCGCGTCGGGACCCCAGAGCGTCGCGTCCCCCGCGGCGAGCTTGGCCGGTACGTCGTCGGCGAGCAGCTCCTCGTGCGCGGCCTCAGCAACCTGCCGGACGGCGGCGTCGAGGATCTCGACGATGAAACCGGTCACCGTGGCGCCTCCGCGGAGGCAGGTACGTCGGCGCTCATGCCGCGGCGACGAGTTGGCCTCGGACGGTCTCCAGCAACTCTTTCCAGGACTTCTCGAACTTCTCCACGCCCTCGCGCTCCAGGGTGAGGAAGACGTCGGTCATGTCCACTCCGGCCGCCTCGATCGCCTTCATGGTCGCCGCGGCGGTGTCGTACTGCTGCTGGGCCGGCGGGCCGAGTTCGCCGTGGTCGGCGTACGCGTCCATCGTCTTCTCCGGCATCGTGTTCACGGTGTCCGGAGCGACCAGCTCGGCGATGTACATCGTGTCGTCGTAGTCCGGGTTCTTCACGCCGGTCGAGGCCCACAGCGGTCGCTGCACGTGCGCACCCTTGCCGGCCAGCGTCCGCCATCGGTCCGAGGCGATGACCTCCTCGTAGGCCTGGTAGGCCAGCTGCGCGTTCGCGATCCCGGCGCGGCCGAGCAGCTCGTTCACGGCCTTCCCGCCACCCAGCCGCTTGTCGATCTCGGTGTCCACCCGCGACACGAAGAACGAGGCCACGGACTCCAGCCCGTCGAACGAGCCCCCGGCTGCGGCGCGCTGCTCGAGACCGAACAGGTAGGCCTCCATGACGGCGCGATAGCGCTCGATGGAGAAGATCAGCGTGACGTTGACGCTGATCCCCTCGGCGATGCACTTGGTGATCGCGGGGATGCCGGCCTCGGTGGCCGGGATCTTGATGAAGAGGTTGGGCCGGTCCACCAGCCACCACAGCTGGCGGGCCTCGGCGATCGTCTTCTCGGTGTCGTGGGCGAGCCGCGGGTCCACCTCGATCGAGACCCGGCCGTCGCGTCCGGTGTCGGCCGCCACCCCGGCCAGCACGCCGCAGGCCTGGCGGACGTCGGCGCTGGTGAGCATCCGGACCGCTTCCTCCACCTCCACGCCGCGCAGCCGCAGGTCGGTCAGCTGCTCGTTGTAGCTGTCCAGCGCGCTGATCGCCGCCGCGAAGATCGTCGGGTTCGTGGTGACCCCGACCACGCTCTTCGTGGTGACCAGGTCGGCCAGGTCGCCTGACGTGAGCCGCGCCCGCGACAGGTCGTCGAGCCACACGGCGACGCCCTGCTTGGACAGCTCGGCAAGCCGCTCGTTCTGGCTCATGACCGCTCCTTGTCTGCCGCCACGGCGGCGAGGCTCTCCTTGGCCAGGTCCGCCACGCGGGCGGCCGTGAAACCGAACTGTTCGTACAGCACCTGGTACGCCGCGCTGGCCCCGAAGTGCTCCAGGCTGACGATCCGCCCGGCGTCACCGACCAGCTCGCGCCAGCCCATGCCGACCGCGGCCTCGACGCTGACCCGCGCCCGCACCGATGGCGGCAGCACCCGGTCCTGGTACCCCTGGTCCTGGGACCGGAACCATTCCACGCAGGGCAGCGAGACCACCCGGGTGGTGATCCCCCCGGCCTGCAGCAGCTCGCGGGCCTCCAGCGCGATGTGCACCTCGGACCCGGTGGCCAGCAGGACGACGTCCGGCGTACCGCCGCCGCCCTCGGTCACGGCGTCGGCGAGCACGTAGCCGCCGTACTGCACCCCTTCGGCCGAGCCGAGGCCGGAACCGTCGGAGCGGTCGAGGATGGGCAGGTTCTGCCGGGACAGGCACAGCCCGGCCGGCCGGTCGTTGTGGCTGAGAATGGTCCGCCAGGCGACTGCGGTCTCGTTCGCGTCGGCCGGGCGTACGACGTCCAGTCCGGGGATCGCCCGGAGCGAGGCAAGGTGTTCCACCGGCTGGTGGGTCGAACCGTCCTCGCCGAGACCGATGGAGTCGTGCGTCCACACGTACGTCACGGGGGCACCCATCAGGGCGGCCAACCGGACGGCGGGACGCATGTAGTCGCTGAAAACGAGGAACGTGCCGCCGTACACCCGGGTCCCGCCGTGCAGCGCGATCCCGTTCATGATCGAGCCCATGGCGTGTTCGCGGATCCCGAAGTGCAGGGTCCGCCCGTAGGGGCCGCCCGGCCACATCTTCGTCTGGTGCTCGGCCGGCACGAACGACGGCGCGTCCGGGATCGTCGTGTTGTTCGACTCCGCGAGGTCGGCCGAGCCGCCCCAGAGCTCGGGCAGCACGTCGCCGAGCGCACCCAGCACCTTGCCCGATGCCGCCCGCGTCGCCAGCCCCTTCTCGTCCGCGGCGAAGGACGGGACCGCATCGGTCCAGCCCTCGGGCAGCGTGCGGCTGGTCATCCGATGGTGCAGGGCCAGCCCGGCTGGATTCTCCGCGGCCCAGTGGTCGTAGGCCTCCTGCCAGGCCATCCGCGCCTCGTGGCCGCGACGGCTCACGTCCCGCGCCCGGGCCAGCACCTCGGGGTCGACGTCGAAGCTCCGCTCCGGGTCGAAGCCGAGGATCTTCTTGGTCGCCGCCACCTCCTCGGCGCCGAGTGCGCTGCCGTGGGCCTTGCCGGTGTTCTGCTTCGTGGGCGCCGGCCAGGCGATGACGGTGCTCAACACGATGAGACTCGGACGAGCACTCTCGGCATGCGCCCGCGCGAAGGCCCGGTCCAGCGCGGCCATGTCCTCGCCGTCGTCCACGTGCTGGACGTGCCAGCCGTACGCCGCGTAGCGGGCGCCGACGTCCTCGCTCAGGGCGACGCCCGTGTCGTCCTCGATGGAGATCTTGTTGGCGTCGTACAGGAGAACCAGGTTGCCCAGCTGCTGGTGCCCGGCCAGCGAGGACACCTCGGAACTGACCCCCTCCTCGATGTCCCCGTCGGAGGCGAAGCACCAGATCGTGTGGTCGAACGGGCTGGCCCCCGCGGCCGCCTCGGGATCGAACAGGCCCCGCTCGCGTCGGGCGGCCATCGCCATCCCCACGGCGTTGCCGATGCCCTGGCCCAGCGGACCGGTGGTGGTCTCGACGCCGGGGACGTGCCAGTGCTCGGGGTGTGCGGGGGTCTTGGAGCCCCAGGTCCGCAGTTCCTTCAGGTCCTGGAGGTCCATGGCGTAGCCGGAGAGGTAGAGCTGGATGTAGAGGGTGAGGCTGGAGTGGCCGCAGGAAAGCACGAACCGGTCGCGACCGGCCCAGTTCGGATCCTGTGGGTCGTGGCGCAGGTGCTTCTGGAAGAGCAGGTACGCCGCGGGCGCCAGGCTCATCGCCGTACCGGGGTGGCCGTTGCCGGCCTTCTCCACGGCATCCATCGCGAGGACCCGGATGGTGTCGACGGCGCGGCGGTCCAGGTCGTCCCAGTCCTTGGGCAAGGTGGGCTTGGGGGTCGCTGGCTTGTCGGTCACTCGAACTCTCCTCAACCGAGCGGTCATCGCGCCCCATGGCATGCCCGCTTGTCGAGGTGACGAACCCAGCGGGCAGGCGGCGGATCGGTTGCAACCCTAACCCCGGGCGCCGCCCGACTGCCCGCCGCATTCCGCGCCCTGAGCGGGGTTAGAGTTTGGCTCGCCATGACCTCCGTCGAAGCCCGAGCCGCTACCCGTTCGCGCGGTGCCGGCAGCGCCGTCGGCGCCTACCTCGCCCTGACCAAGCCGCGGATCATCGAGCTGCTCCTGGTCACGACCGTGCCCACGATGTTCCTGGCCGCCCGTGGCGTTCCCTCGTTGTGGCTGGTCGCAGCGACCCTGGTCGGCGGCTCCTTGTCCGCTGGCGCCGCCAACACCTTGAACTGCTTCATCGACCGCGACATCGACCAGGTCATGCGGCGTACGCAGCGCCGCCCGCTGGCCACGCACGTCGTCGCGCCGCGGTCCGCGCTGATCTTCGGGATCGTGCTCGCCGTCGTCTCCACGGTGTGGCTGGCCGTGTTCACCAACCCGCTGGCCGCCGCGCTGTCCCTGACCGCGATCCTGTTCTACGTCTTCGTCTACACCCTCGGCCTGAAACGGCGAACATCGCAGAACATCGTCTGGGGCGGCGCGGCAGGCTGCATGCCGGTGCTGATCGGCTGGGCCGCCGTGACCGGCAGCCTGTCCTGGTCGGCCGTCGTGCTCTTCGCCGTCATCTTCTTCTGGACCCCGCCGCACTTCTGGGCGCTGGCCATGCGCTACCGGGAGGACTACGCGGCGGCCGGCATCCCGATGCTGCCGGTGGTGGCCACGCCGCTGTTCGTCACCCGCCGGATCGTCTTCTACTCCTGGCTCATGGTCGCGGCCTCTCTGTCGCTCTGGGCGCTGGACTCGTCCTGGCTGTACGGCGCGGTAGCGGTCACAGCCGGTGGCTGGTTCCTGGTCGAGGCGCACCGGCTGCTCGGCCGGGTCCGGCGCGGTCTCGAGGCCGGCCCGATGCGGCTGTTCCACCTGTCGATCACCTACCTCACGATCCTGTTCGTCGCGATCGCGATCGACGCCGTCGTCCTGCTCTGAGCGGTCACCTGAAGAAAGTCGTCGCCGCGGGCAACTTTTCGGGGTCTTGCTGCGTCTGAAGGTTCGAGCAGCGGGCGCACCGAGGGGGAGCCGATGTCGACGACCGATCAGTCAGGTGAGCCGGCCACCGTGCTCGCTGCTCGCCAACTTGTCGAGGATGCCCGGCGCAGACTCGTCCGGATCGGCCGTGCCAGGTCAGCGGGTCGTGGCCTGCCAACAGGCCTGCCGGAGGGTGCCGAGGACCTCCGGGTCGAGATCCCGTCCGGCCGCGACCAGTCGGAC
>Ga0183260_10000066_pt1 | contig 69763 bp, 87 predicted proteins | sample AntDrymUQ4972206_2_FD_129768 | JGI IMG/M metagenome (GOLD analysis project Ga0183260, IMG submission 129768) | Polar desert sand microbial communities from Dry Valleys, Antarctica - metaG UQ497 (22.06) (version 2) (version 2) | ecosystem: Environmental > Terrestrial > Soil > Desert | place...
CAGGTGCTGAATCTGTTCATGGATTTGCGCGATCAATTTCAGCTGACGTATCTGTTCATCAGCCACGATCTGGGTGTGGTGCGGCATTTGTCCGACCGCGTCGTCGTGATGTACCTCGGGCGCGTGGTTGAAATCGCGCCCACCGAAGCATTGTTTGCGCGTGCCAATCATCCGTACACCATTGCGTTGCTGGCCGAAGTGCCGCGCATCGATCGCAGACGGCGCACGTTCGTGCCGATCAAGGGGGAAATCCCCTCGGCGCTGACGCCGCCGCCGGGGTGCCACTTTCACCCCCGGTGCCCCTATGCAATGAGGCGCTGCTCGGTCGAGGTTCCGGCGCTACGCGAGATCGCGCCGGCGCGCTGGTCCGCATGTCATCTGAACGACATTGCGAAAGTTTCGCAATGAACCTCGATAGCTTCGATCTGTACGGACCGCGGGCGGCTCACACTGCATTGGTGCTGGACTCGCCGCATTCGGGTACGCGCTTTCCGTCCGACTTCAACGCGGTCGTTTCCGAATTCGATTTACGCGACGGCGAAGATTGCTTCGTCGATGAACTTTATAGGCCTGTGACCGAGCTCGGCATACCGTTGCTCGCCGCGCGGACGCCGCGCACTTACCTTGATCCCAATCGGCATGCCGGCGACATCGACCTGGATTTGATTGACGGCGGCGCATGGCCGCATGCCTACGTTCCCAGTGGCAAGGCACGTATCGGCAAGGCGCTGATCTGGCGTACGCTCGACGATGGACGGGCGATCTACGCGCGCCGACTGAAGATCGAAGAAGTCATCAGCCGCATCGAGCGGTGTCACGCGCCGTACCATCAGGGGCTTTCCAGCGTGCTCGACCGCGCACATGACCGCTTTGGAGTTGTCTATCACGTCAACTGCCATTCGATGAATTCGGTGGCAGGAAAAATGGGCGAAGGCGGCGAGGGATCGCCGCGTGCGGATTTTGTTCTTGGCGATCGTGACGGCACGACCTGCGATCCGGCGTTTACCGAATTCGTGCGCGTCACGCTCGCAGCCATGGGGCACCGCGTGGCCGTCAACGATCCGTACAAGGGAGTCGAGCTTGTCAAGGCGTATTCGAATCCGCCTGCCCGGCGTCATAGTCTGCAGCTCGAAATCAACAAGCGCCTGTATATGAATGAAGCCACGCGCGAGCGCAGCGCCGGGTTTGCGCCGCTGCAAAAAACGCTGTATGCGTTGATCGAAGCGTGTCTTGACTACATCGGAAAGGACGTGCGCCGTGACTGAACGTGTGCTCGGGCATTACCCGGTCGACGTGCGGCCGATCGACATTGCGCGTTACCGCGAAGGAAATACCGGCGTTCCGTATGTGCATCTGCTCGACTCCGGAACGGCCGGGCCCACGACGATGTTGCAGGCAATCACGCACGGCAACGAGTTGTGCGGGGTACACGCGCTCGATTACCTGCTGCGCGAGAAGATCAAACCTGCGGCGGGCAGGCTGATCGTCGCATTTGCCAACGTCGATGCCTATGCGCGGTTCGACTTCGACGACCCGGATGCTTCACGCTACATCGACGAAGATTACAACCGCGTTTGGGCCGACGAAGTGCTCTTCGGCGCGCGTGATTCGGCCGAGTTGCGACGCGCGCGGAAGTTGCAGCCGTTTGTCGACATGGCCGATTTTCTGCTCGACATTCACTCGATGCACGAGCCTTGTCGCCCGATCATGGTTTGCGGCATGGTCGACAAGCATGTTGCACTGGCGCGCAAGGTCGGCGTGCCGGCCGATCTGCTGGTCGACACCGGGCATCCGGCGGGGGTACGCATGCGGGACCGGGGATCATTCAATGATCCGGCGAGCCCTCGCTCTGCGCTGCTGATCGAGTGCGGCCAGCACTGGGAAAAGACTGCGGTCGACGTGGCAATCGACACAATGCTGCGTTTTCTCGCCGCGGTCGACCAGATACCGTTCGCATCAATCGAACCTCGGTTGCGGATCATTCCGCCGCCCCGTCAACGGGTCATCCGCGTGACCGAACCCGTCGTTGCAAAGTCGATGAACTTTGAGTTTGTCGTGCCACTCGAAGGTTTGGGCATCGTTGCAACTGCCGGCACGCCTATTGCACGTGACGGTGACACTGTCTGGTCCGCCCCTTATGACGACACGGTTCTGGTGATGCCATCGACGCGGCATCTAAAGCCCGGTAACACCCAAGTGCGGTTTGGCCGGTACGAGGATTAGGAGCGAACATGAAAATGAGATTAGTTGGCCTCGCGGTGTTGGCAGCAGCCACGCTCGCGCTTTCGGCCTGCGCCACCAGCACCGCGCTGAATGCCCAGTGGGTCAATCCCCAGGCGGGCAGTCGCCTTCCGGTCAAGAGCGTGATGGTGATGGGCATCAATCGCGACTCGACCGCGCGGCGCATCTACGAAGATGCGATGGTGGCCGAGCTCGGCGCGCGCGGAGTCAAAGCCGTGCAGTCGTATAAGACGATTCCTGGTGATGGACCCGCTGAGCAGCAGGCGATTCAGTCTGCTGTTGCGGGTGTCGGCGCAGACGCCGTGCTGATTTCGCGCACCGTCAGTGTCAGCAATGAAGTCCGCGTCACGCCCGGGTTGGTGGCCGGGCCGCCGTGGGGCTTCGGCTGGCCCGGTTTCTACGGTTACTACCATGGGTTCTGGTCGGCTGCCTACGCGGTTCCGCCGAGTGTGTACACCGTTCAAAACGTGCTGGTCGATACCCGGCTGTTCGATGCCAAGGAGTACGTATTGTTGTGGTCGGGCTCGTCGACCACGGTGCCGACCGGATCAATGCAGCAGACGATCCAGGATTTCGCGAAAGTTATCGGCGCAACACTGGCCAAGGACAAGGTCGTCTAGGCGCGGGCTAGTAGCTCGCGACAACGTTGTCGTCGCGCAATTCGCTGAGCGTCTGGGCCACACGCACGCAGTCTTCCACGTGCCGGTCGCCGAGTCGCTTCAGCGCTGCAAATGAGATCGACGCGGCAATGGCCTGCCCGGCAAACGGAACGTACTTCGCCGCCTGCTTCGCGCCCAGTCGCATTCCGACGGTCTTCAGCAGCTTGATGACCAGCTCGCGCGTCACCATGCGCCCCACCAGCGCGCTGCCGACCCCCATCGCAGCTTTGTAGGCGAAAAGCCTGCGCTGCGGCGCGAGTTGCTCGAGTTGTTCGGGCGTCAAACCGAATCGTTCATTCACCTGCTCGATCATCCGCATCAACACGCTGATATCGACCGCCACATCGACGCCGGGCAGCGGCACGATCGACGCCCCCGCCGCCACCAGGGCGCGCCGTGTAACCAGCTTGCGGCATTCGCGGGCAATCTGCGCAATATCGCGTGGCGTCGGCGCAAGTGATGCCCGGTCAGCGTTAACGGCGCCGCGTTTCTTTCGAGTCGGTCGCACAGTCGCCGGGGCGGTAGATGCCATCTGTATCGGTTTCTCGTTGGTAGGCCTGCCGTTGGGCGGGCGGTGCGGATCATGGTAATCCGATTAACCGGCAAGGAGCCCGGTTGATCGTGGTTTTCAGTCGCACCCGCAAGGCCTGCGCCACCTATAATTTGGATCGTCCCAAACAAGGATCAGGCGCGCGATAGCGTCCACGCAATCGTCGATGCAACTCCTTACCGTCGGGCTCAACCATTCAACCGCGCCGCTGGCCGTTCGCGAGCGAGTTGCGTTTCTGGCGGACGATGTCGGCGCAACGATTCGGCGGTTGCGTGAACGGCTGTCCGAGCCGGCTGGCGGCGGCGTTAGCGAAGCCGCGATTGTTTCGACCTGCAACCGAACCGAGCTCTACTGCGCGGCTGAGGAGCCCGACCTTGCTCAACGTGCGCTGCACGAGTTCGTGGCCAGCGAAAAGCGCTTGGATCTGGATGAACTGCACCGCCACTCGTACGTGCTGCCACACGTCGATGCCGTAAGACATGCATTCCGCGTCGCGAGCGGACTCGATTCGATGGTGTTGGGTGAACCGCAGATTCTCGGCCAGATGAAGGAAGCCGAAAAACTTGCGCGCAGCGCCGGCGGCCTCGGGCTGATGCTGAACCATTTGTTTCAGCGCACATTCGCAGTCGCCAAAGAAGTACGCACCACGACCGAGATCGGGACTCAATCGGTTTCGATGGCGGCAGCTGCAGTGCGTGTTGCGCGAAAGATCTTTGGCGAGCTTTCCGGCAGCCACGTGCTGTTCGTTGGTGCAGGCGAGATGATCGACCTGACCGCGACGCATTTCGCTGCGCAACGGCCTAAGTCGATCACCGTCGCCAATCGCACGATCGAGCGCGCCGACGCGCTTGCTGCGCGTTTGCACGGCCAGTCGATCAAGCTGGGTGATCTGCCCGAGGCAATTGCCCGCTTTGACATCGTGGTGTCTTGCACCGCGAGCCTGCTGCCAATCATTGGCCTCGGCATGGTCGAGCGAGCGATTCGCGCGCGGCGGCACAAGCCCATGTTCATTGTCGACCTTGCGGTTCCGCGCGATGTCGAGCCCGAGGTCGCGCGGCTGGACGACGTTTACGTGCATACCGTCGACGATCTTGGGAAGGTCGTTGCGAGCGGCAACGACACGCGCCAGGCCGCGGTCACGCAGGCCGAAGCAATCATCGAATCGCGGGTCCGTGATTTTGAAGAATGGGTCAGAGTACGCCGTGCGGTTCCAACGATCCAGGAGCTGCACGGCCGTGCCGATGCGCTACGACAGCGCGAATTGCAGCGCGCATTGAAGCTGCTCGCCAAGGGTGAGCCGCCAGAGGCTGTGATTGATCAACTGTCGCACGCGTTGACCAACAAGTTCCTGCACGACCCGATGAGCGCATTACGCGCGGCTGGCGACGACGCCGAGCATGCGCGCCTGCAGGCACTGCTCGCTCGCTTCTACGCGGATTAAATAGGTCAGGCCGCATGTGCGACCCTGTCGCACTTAGGCAACCGCTATGAAAATTTCGATGAAGACCAAACTCGAGCAGCTTGCGAAGCGGCTTGGGGAAATTGATTCGCAGCTTTCGAGCGAGACTGCGACGCGCGACATGAATCGCTACCGGGGTCTTGGACAGGAGCGTGCCGAGATCGAACCTGTGGTGACGCGCTTCCTCGAGTACCAGCGCGCCGAAGGTGCGCTACGGGAGGCGCAGCAGATGCTTTCCGAGCCCGAGATGAAAGGATTGGCGGAGGAGGAAGTCAGCGCGTCCAAAACGCGCATCTCATCGCTTGAAGACGAACTGCAGCGGCTGCTTCTGCCGACCGATCCGAATGACGATCGAAATATTTTCCTCGAGGTCCGCGCCGGTACCGGCGGTGACGAATCGGCCCTGTTCGCCGGCGACATCCTGCGCATGTATCTGCGATACGCCGAACGCCATCGGTGGACGAGCGAGATGATTTCCGAAAGCCCGTCCGACATGGGTGGCTACAAGGAAGCGATCGTCCGCCTGGTCGGCACCAGTGTTTATTCGAAGCTGAAATTCGAATCGGGCGGCCATCGCGTGCAGCGCGTGCCTGCGACGGAGTCGCAGGGCCGGATTCATACTTCGGCGTGTACGGTCGCAGTGTTGCCCGAGGCCGACGAGATCGACGATGTGAAGATCGATCCGAGTGAAATCCGCATCGATGTCTTCCGCGCGTCGGGCGCCGGCGGCCAGCACGTCAACAAGACCGAAAGCGCGGTGCGTATCACGCACCTTCCGACCAATATCGTCGTCGAGTGTCAGGATGACCGTTCGCAGCACAAGAACCGCGACCGCGCGATGAAGATCCTGACCGCGCGCATCAAAGACCAGCAGACACGCGACCAGCAGGCCAAGGAAGCTTCGGCCCGCAAGACGTTGATCGGTTCGGGCGACCGCTCCGAGCGCATCCGCACCTATAACTTTCCCCAGGGGCGCGTCACCGATCACCGCATCAATCTGACGCTGTATCGGATCGAGGCGATCATGGACGGCGACCTCGATGAGCTGACTGAGCGGCTGGCAGCCGAACATCAGGCGGAGTTGCTCGCGGCACTCGGCGACGCCGGCTGACATGCATCTGCAGGCAACCGACCCATCAACCGCGCAGGTCGGTGCACTGCTTGCCGCGTGCAATCTTCCACTTGCGGAATCGAGGGCGCTACTCGCGCATGCGTTAGGCGTCGCGCGCGAACGCTTGATTGCGCATCCCGGAGATCGCGTTGCACCCAGTGCCATCGACTGCTTTGTTGCGTCAGTAAAGCGGCGGCAGAGCGGTGAGCCACTGGCTTACGTGTTGGGCGAAAAGGAGTTCTACGGGCGCTCGTTCGTCGTGTCGCGCGCGGTGTTGATCCCTCGCCCTGAGACCGAGCTGCTGGTGCAGGGCGCGCTGGCGGGCACTGTTAACGACGAAGCTGCCGTGCTCGAACTCGGCACCGGCTCCGGGTGCGTTGCGATCACGCTCGCGCTCGAGCGGCCCAATTGGCAGCTGACCGCTACCGACGTATCGGCAGTGGCCCTTGAGGTGGCGCAGATCAATGCGAATCGATGGCAAACCACCCACGTGGCGTTTCGCGCCGGAAGCTGGTTCAACGCGGTTCCGCACGATGCACGGTTTGATTTGATCGTCAGCAATCCACCGTATGTGGCAGAAGAGGACCCGCATCTGCACGCATTGCGCTTTGAACCGAGTGTCGCACTGACCTCTGATGACGACGGAATGTCGGCGCTGCAAACCATCATCGAAAGCGCACTCGCGCATCTGGTGCCCAACGGCCACCTGGCACTTGAGCATGGTTACCAACAGGGACCAGCGGTGCGAAATTTGTTCGGTGCGCGCCAGTGGCACGAGGTGCATACAGTCCGTGACCTCGCTGGCCTGGAGCGCATTACCACCGCACGTCGAGGCTCCGTTTGACGCCACGGCCGCGCTCGCTACACTCGGAAAATCCATTAAAAAGCGATACGCCATGAGCCCTCAAGATTTCGTCAAAAAAACCGTTTCGGAAAACCCGGTCGTTCTTTTCATGAAGGGGACTTCACAGTTTCCGCAGTGCGGCTTTTCCGGGCGTGCAATTGCGCTGCTGAAGCAGTCCGGCGTCAAAAACCTAGTCACCGTCAACGTCCTCGAGGACGACGATGTGCGCCAGGGCGTGAAGGATTACTCGAGCTGGCCGACGGTGCCGCAGCTTTACGTCAATGGTCAGTTCGTGGGCGGCTCCGACATCATGGCCGAGATGTTTGAATCGGGCGAACTACAAACGCTATTGAAGGACGTCAAGGTCGCATAGCAGCCTCTCTGGCTGCCATGCGGCGTTTGATTGTTGCCATCACCGGCGCAACCGGCGCCCTTTATGGCGTGCAACTGCTGCGCCATCTGCGCGCGCTCAATGTCGAAACACATCTGCTGCTGTCGCCGGCGGGTGTGTTGAACGTGTACCAGGAGCTCGATCTAAAGCGCGCTGACGTCGAGGCGCTGGCGAGCGAGGTGCACAACGTCAGTGATGTAGGCGCGGCGCTGGCAAGCGGATCGTTCCGGACCGACGGGATGGTGATCGCACCGTGCTCGATGAAGACGCTTGCCGCGGTCGCGCACGGTTATGCGGACAATCTGGTCTCGCGCGCGGCGGATGTCTGCCTGAAGGAGCGGCGCCGGCTGGTGCTGCTGCCGAGCGAGGCACCGTTGAACCTCGCGCATATACGCAACATGGAGGCGGTGACGCTGATGGGTGGGATTATTTTTCCGCCGCTTCCCGCGTTCTACCACCGCCCCAGAAGCGTCGAGCAAATGGTCGACCACAGTCTCGCTCGTGTGCTCGATCTGCTTGGGATCGAGCACCAGCTAGCGCCCCGCTGGGACGGGGAAATTGGATCCGACCGCGAGCGGGCATGAGCCGTCGCACTTTCGTTTCTAGGTCTGCACTTCGGTTTCTATAACTTTGTCGCGATTTCCGCGGCTGCATTGGCACGGGGCGACGGCTCGATCCACGCAACAAACAGCGTGTAGGCCACCGCGAGCACGACCGGGCCAACAAAGATACCGATCGCGCCAAAGGCAACGAGGCCGCCGATAACACCGACGAATATCAGTAACAGCGGCAACCGAGCGCTCCGCCTGACCAAAATCGGGCGCAAGAACGTGTCGAGCACGCTCGCTACCAGTGACCAGATCAATAGCGCCGTGCCAGCCACGGGATGGCCGCTCCAGTAGACCCACACAACCGCGGGCACCAGCACAACGAGCATGCCAATCTGGGTGATGCAAAGCATGAACAGCAATGCCGTCAGCAAGCCCGCAAACGGAACCCCAGCAATGGCCAGTCCAATTCCCCCTAATGCAGATTGAATTGCGGCGGTCAGTCCGACGCCTAGCGCAACGCCGCGAATCGAATTGCTCGCCAATTGCAATAAGTCTTCTCCGTTTTTTCCGCCGAGGCGGTTCGCAAACTTCACCGACGCCGCGGCAAACAGCTCGCCATAGGCGTACAGAAACGCGGCGAACGCAAGCGTTAGCAAGAACTGGATGATCAGATATCCAACGCTTCCGGCCTCTCGCACGAACCACGCTGTCAGGCCCCCGGTATAGGGCACGATCAGCGCCCCGAGCCCTTCAAATCCGGCTGCCCGCGCGTCCGCCCACGCGCTGGCGAGCTTTCCGCCCACGAACGGCAGCCCGGGGAGCCAGTCAGGGGGCGCTGGCAGAGGCCTGTTCGCGATCGACCTCGCAAGGTCAATGATCTCGCCCGCGTTCTGGGTGATCACCATGACGGCCAGTGTCAGCGGAGCGACGAACAGCAGCAGCAGAATCACCATCATGACGGCGATCGCCGCACTGCGGCGATTCCACAGACGGCGTTGCGTGCGCAACAACGTCGGCCACGTCACGACCACGATCATGATGGCCCAAATGGCTGCGGCAATGAACGGTCGGACGATCCAGAACGCAGCGACAACCAACGTGCCGATGCAGAGCGCAGCCAGCAGAGCACGGGTGGGATCGCGTTCAACGGGGGAATCTTGCGAATTGCGGGGCGGCTGCATCCAGTGCATCAAACTCAGAGTCGAAGCGTTAGCGTAAGCGCAGTCGTTGCAGCGCTGCGATCGCTCGCGGGTGGTTCAAATAGCACCGCGCACACGCGCCAATTCACGTATACTCCGCCTCGCTTTCGCTTGAGTCTGTCCTCCGGTTATCTCTGGCCTGTTGCTTGGTTAGTAAAACAACGGCGCGTCTTTCTTATCAGGTACGTCTCTTGGTCGTTAGCTCGCTGCGCGGCTTTTCCCCGCAGCCGATTTTGTTTTGCACTCAATATCAAGGACGTAAGAAAATGGCAACAGGTACAGTCAAGTGGTTTAACGATGCCAAAGGCTTTGGATTCATCACGCCAGAAGATGGCGGCAAAGACCTTTTTGCGCATTTCTCGGAAATCCAGGCGGGTGGCTTCAAGTCACTGACCGAAGGTCAGCGCGTGGAATTCGTTGTGAAGCAAGGCGCTAAAGGCCCGCAGGCGGCAGAAATTCGCCCGTCGTAGTCGCAGCTCAAGGCTTATGAAACCGCGGCACGCCGCGGTTTTTTTTCGCCTGTGCTATGCGAAAAATCTGCTCAGCTGCGTGACTTTGGTGCCGGCAGAGGGACTCGAACCCCCGACCTTCGGTTTACAAAACCGTTGCTCTACCAACTGAGCTATGCCGGCCGTGTCGGGCAGCCGCGGACTTTACTTGATGCGCGTCAACTTCGGACGGTCACCGGCGCGCGGTGGTGGTGGGGGCTCGCTCGGCTCGTTGTTTTCGGCCGTTTCCGCCGGCGCCCGAACGGGAACGAGCGACATCTGCGCAGGGCCCGGGAGTGTTTTCGCATTTTCTGTATTCGCACCGATGGCATCTGTACCTGAAGGTGCGGCGCGCGCCACATCGAAGGCCATGCCCTGCCCGCTTTCGCGCGCATACACGGCGATCACTTTTTCGATCGGCACCACAACCTCGCGTGCCACCCCACCGAAGCGCGCCTGAAACTCAATGACGTCGTTCCCAAGCTTCAGGCGATTGGTGGCAAGCGGTGAAATGTTAAGAACAATCTCGCCGTTGCGGATGAACTCCGAAGGCACGTTGACGCCTGCATCCGCCACTACGGCGATGTACGGCGTCAAACCCGAGTCCGCGCACCACTCGTGAATCGCGCGGATTAAATATGGCTTGGTCGAAACATCTGCCATTGGAGAACTACCTTCGCATCACCTTTTCGGACGGGGTCAGGGCTTCAATGTACGCCGGTCGTGAAAACATGCGCTCGGCATACTTCATTAGCGGTGCCGCACTTTTCGGCAGGTCGATGCCGTAATGGTCGAGGCGCCATAGCAAGGGCGCCAAGGCAACATCGAGCATTGAAAAGTCATCGCCCAGCATGTACTTGTTCTTAAGCATAATTGGAGACAGCTGTGTCAGCCGGTCGCGAATCGTGGCCCTGCCTTTTTCCATCGCTTTCTGGTTGTTGCTGTTCTCGAGAATTTGCACGTGGACGAACAACTCGCGCTCGAAATTGAACAGGAAAAGACGCGTACGCGCGCGCATCACCGGGTCCGCCGGCATTAATTGCGGATGTGGAAAGCGCTCATCAATGTATTCGTTGATGATGTTCGACTCGTACAAAATCAGATCGCGCTCGACCAGGATCGGAACCTGCCCATAAGGGTTCATCGTGTTGATGTCTTCAGGCTTGTTAAAAAGATCCACATCGCGGATCTCAAAGTCCATGCCCTTCTCGAACAGCACGAAACGGCAACGCTGCGAGAACGGGCAAGTGGTTCCGGAGTAAAGCACCATCATTTATTTTCCTTGTCTTGTGGTGACCAGGAGCGACGCTCCGAGTCTGCAGGTCCAATTTATTGTGCGAGATGCAAGGCTTCAGCGCAGATCTGCGCCGAACCGGTTACCGAACTTTTTTCCAGTACACGGCATTGAGCCGCCACGCGATGACGGTGAAAAATGCAAGAAAAATGAGTACCCAGACGCCGATGGTCACGCGTTTGCCGGCAGTCGGGTCGGTGATGAACGCGAGGAACGCGACCAGGTCTGCTGCATCGGCATCAAAGCGCCGCGACTGTTCGACATTGAGCGGCTTGAAGGTGTAGGTGATGCCGCCAGCCCCGTGGTTGGCGACAGGCGTCTCGGTGCGCGACGATGTGCCGTCCGGTTGATAAGTCGTTACAACCTGCACGTGCTGCACAGCACCTGTTTTCGCATCCTTGCGCGCTTCGGTTGATTCGATGCGTGTCTCGCGCGGACCTTGCTCCTGCCAGAAAACGTGCGGCATCGCAATGTTTGGATAGGCGACGTTGTTCCAGCCGTTGGGGGCGCTTGCGTCGCGGTAATAGCCCCGCAGCAACGTATAAATGTAGTCGGCGCCCGCATGCTCAAATGAAGTACGCGCGCGTGTGATCACGGATAAATCCGGCGGCGTCTTGCCGAACCATCGCTTCTGATCTCCAGGGGCCGCACCGGTGCGAATCGTGTCCCCGACCTTCTGGTTGCCCGAGATAAGGTACTGCTGGATCTGCGCGCTGGTCAGACCGATCTCCTGCAACCGGTTCCAACGCACGAGGCTGGCACTGTGGCAACCGATGCAGTAACTGGCGAACAACCGCGCTCCGTTTTGCAGCGACGCGGCGTTCTGTCCGCGGTCAACCGGCCACGAGTCCATCGCGATACCACCCTCGGACCCCACTGCAGCCGAAGCTCCCAACAAAATCGATGCACCCAGCCCCACGCTTATCGCAGCGCGAGTCAACGAACTGCACGATAGAGAAGTGGTCATCGGATTCATCAATGCGGCACGAACGTAATACGGTCGGGTACCGGTTTGAATTCCCCCATCCGGCTCCACCAGGGCATCAGCGCGAAGAAGGCGAAATAAACCAACGTAAGAACTTGCGCAACGATGATCTTGCTCGGTGACGGAGGTTGCGTTCCCAGATAACCAAGGATCAGAAACGCGACAACCCACGCGATCAGCATCCAGAAGTGCCACTTCGGCCGATAGCGCATCGATCTCGCCGGAGAATGATCAAGCCACGGCATCGCAAAGAAGATCATGACGGATGCACCCATCATCACGACCCCCCAGAACTTCGGATCGAGCTTTACGCCCGGTACCAGCATCAGCACGACCAGCAACACCGAAAACGCTGCGATCGCGCCGCGGATGATCGAATTTGAAGTGGTCAACACGAGCAGCGCCGACATGCCAATCGCGGCGACTGCCAGCACGAGCATGAACTGCTCGGTGACGGCACGCAGAATCGAGTAATACGGCGTGAAGTACCAGACCGGCGCAATATGGCTTGGGGTTACCAGGGGATCGGCTGGAATGAAGTTGTTCCACTCGAGAAAGTACCCGCCCATCTCCGGCCAGAAAAAAAGCACTGCGAAAAACGCCAGCAGAAAGATCGACAGCCAGTAAAGGTCGTGCACCGTGTAGTAGGGGTGAAACGGAACCCCGTCAAGCGGGCGCCCTTGCGCGTCTGTATGCGCCTTGATCTCTACGCCGTCCGGATTGTTGGAGCCGACATCGTGCAGAGCGATGATGTGGGCCACCACCAGGCCGAGTAGCACCAGCGGAATTGCGATCACGTGAAATGCAAAAAAGCGGTTCAGCGTCGCGTCGCCGACGACGTAATCGCCGCGAATGAAGAGCGCCAGCTCCGGGCCGATGAACGGAATCGCTCCAAACAGATTGACAATGACCTGCGCGCCCCAGTAGCTCATCTGGCCCCACGGCAGCAGGTAGCCGAAGAATGCTTCGGCCATCAGCATCAAAAACAGCAGGCATCCGAAAATCCACAGCAGCTCGCGCGGCCGGCGATAGCTGCCATAGAGCAGCGCGCGAAACATGTGCAGATAAACGACGATAAAAAAGAACGAAGCGCCCGTCGAATGCATGTAACGAATAAACCATCCGCCAGGGACATCGCGCATGATGTATTCGACTGACGCAAACGCAAGGCCGGCGTCAGGCTTGTAATGCATCGTCAGAAAAATCCCGCTGACGATCTGAATCACGAGCACCACGATCGCCAGGCCGCCGAAGATGTACCAAAAGTTGAAATTTTTCGGCGCGTAATACTCCGACATGTGCTTCTTGAATTCCGACATTGCAGTCGGCATCCGCGCATCGACCCAACCCAGCAGGCCGGTGTACTGACTTTTGTGTTCTGCCATCGGGTCGCTTACGCTTTTGAGTCGTCGCCGACCAGCACGAGCGTGTCGGACAAATATTTGTGCGGCGGAATTTCAAGGTTGTCCGGCGCCGGCATGTTCTGGAACACGCGGCCTGCCAGGTCGAACACCGAACCGTGACAAGGGCAGAGAAATCCGGCGTTACTACCCAGCATCGCGTTCGTGCCGCTGGCATAAGGTCCCGTTGGCGAACAGCCGAGATGGGTACAGATGCCCACAGCGACGAGCAATTCTGGTTTGATTGAGCGGTACTCGTTGCGCGCGTACGCGGGGGTGGGATACGCGGTGCGCACAGACTTCGGGTCCGCGACCTCCTTGTCGGCCCTCCGAATCGACTCCAGCATCTGCGGCGTGCGATTCAGGATCCATACGGGGCGGCCGCGCCATTCAGTGGTGCGCATCTCGCCGGGTGCGATGCCTGCAATGTCCACTTCGACCGGAGCACCGGCGGCGCGGGCGCGTTCGGAAGGCGAAAAAGACGTTACGAACGGAACCGCAGCCGCAATGAGGCCAGCACCCCCGACTGCGGCGGCCACCGCAATCGTCGCGCGGCGCTCTTTGTCCACGGATCTATCTAAAGGCCCGTCACCCTCGGTGACAGTAGTCGTCGACATGAAAGTCCCGGATCAAGGATGAGAGAAACGGCGGGGCAGTAACAGCACGTGATTGCGAACGAATTGTTTTGAATCAAACTTTGATCGGCTCGGGTCGCGTGCCCAATCGGCAGCGCGGCATTCTACTTGATCCGATGTTCCGATTGCCACTCGGTAGACTCGGGCCTTCATTTACGACCGGCCCGTTTCGCGGGGATCAGCATGAGCATGCTCAAGGAGTTTCGGGATTTTACGGTCAAGGGTAATGTGATCGATCTGGCAGTCGGCATCATCATCGGTGCCGCGTTCGGCAGGATTGTTGATTCGCTGGTCAATGACCTGGTGATGCCGGTCCTCAACGCGATGCTCGGCGGCGCGGTGGATTTTACGAATCAGTATGTAGTGCTTTCGGGCAACGTGGCACCGAACACTCCACTGGCGGTAGCACGTACCTCGGCGGTGGTCATGGCTTGGGGCAACTTCATCACAATATTGCTTAACTTCGTCATCCTCGCGTTTGTCATTTTCTGGATGATCAAGGCGGTGAACCGGGTACGGGCGCGACTTGAAGCAACCACTCCACCAGCGGCCGAAGACGTGCTCCTGCTGCGAGAAATCCGGGACGAATTGAAGCGGCGCTAACGTAATCGGAGGCGCGGCGCCGCCGCACGGACAGGCGGCACCGTGGTACGGAGCATTGGAGGGAATAATGCTTGCCCTGCTCATAACCCGTAGCGTTTAATTCACCCTCCGGACTGTATTCCACGATGATGCGTCGCCTCTGGCTCGTTTTTGCGCAAGCCACCACTATTGGCCTGGCGCTGCTGTTCATCGTATCGACGCTGCGTCCCGAATGGCTCTCGCGCGCGCCGGTGCCGGCCGCGCCGCTGCCAGCGGCCGATAGCTTGGGGATCAAGCAGGCAGCCGTTCCGGATACGCGGGTCAACGCGCTCAATTCGTACGGCGCTGCAGTGAAACTGGCAGCACCGGCGGTGGTCAACGTCTACACGACCAAGGCAGTGCGGCGCCCGGGCGCTGACGACCCGTTGTACCGCTATTTTTTCGGCCAGGGACGCGGCGACGATCGCGTTGCCAGTCTGGGCTCCGGTGTGGTGGCAACACGCGACGGTTTCGTCCTGACCAACAACCACGTGGTGCAGGCGGCCGATGAGATTGCCGTCGCACTTTCAGACGGGCGCCAATTTGAAGCCAAGCTGGTTGGAGCAGATCCGGAAAGTGACCTCGCGGTGTTGAAAATTGAAGCGCGCGACCTGCCGGAGATCACTTTTGGCCGCTCGGATTCTTTGCAGGTCGGCGATGTGGTGCTCGCAATCGGCAACCCGTTCGACGTGGGGCAGACCGTAACGATGGGAATCGTGTCTGCCCTGGGCCGCAGCAATCTGGGCATCAACACATTCGAAAACTTCATACAGACCGACGCGGCAATAAACCAAGGCAATTCGGGCGGCGCACTGGTCGACTCAAACGGCAACCTCGTCGGCATCAACACTGCGATATTTTCGCGCACGGGTGGCTCGATCGGAATTGGCTTCGCGATTCCTTCCACAATCGTCACGCAGGTAATGGATCAATTGATCAAGAGCGGAAAAGTCCAGCGTGGTTACTTCGGCGTTGTGCCGGAAGACATCAATTCCGAATTGGCGCAGCTGCTCAAGCTCACACGCAACGAAGGTGTCATTCTCAAAGGCGTCGAGCGCGCGAGTCCCGCGCGTAAAGCAGGGCTGGAGCCGGGTGACGTGATGGTGAGTATCAACGGTCAGCCGGTTATAAATAGCCGGGCGATGCTGAATCTGATTTCGCAGTTACCCCCGGGCTCCGACGCACGCGTCAAGGTCATGCGGGCAGGCAAAGAGCTCGACGTGCAGGTTCCCGTGGGCGAACGGCCGACGCCGCAACTGCGTCACTAGGACAAGCGCTAGCGCGGCAGCTTTTCGCGCATTTCGCGCGCTTTCATGATCGCCGCCGGCTCGCCGCCGGTCGCAGCGCGGCTGTACCAGTACCACGCGCGCGGAAAATCCTGGTGCACGCCGTCGCCCTTTTCGTAAAGACTGGCCACGATGTAGGCAGACGCCTCGTCCCCCTGCTCCGCCGCGCGCTCGTACCAAAGGGCTGCTTCTTTGAAATCACGCGGTGCGCCGCGCCCCAGAAAGTACTGCGTCGCCAAGCCTATCTGTGCTTCGCGATGATTCTGCTCAGCTGCTCTGCGAAACCACGCGGTAGCGCTTTCCTGCGACCGAACGACGTGCTCGCCCTTTTCATATAGCAGCGCCAGCGCGAACTGGGCGCGCGCGAAACCCCGTTCCGCCGACTTCCCCAGCCACTCAACGCCAGCTGCAGGATCAGCCTTTGTACCCTCGCCGGCCAGCAGCATGATGGCCAGATTGAACTGTGCGACACGATTGTTCCGATCGGCGGCCTTTCGATAATGCGCGAGCGCACGCTCGGGATCATTGGCGCGGTAGGCATTCCAGCCGGCAGCAACATCGACATCCTTGTCGGGCATCACCGGCAGCGAGGCTGCGACGGCACTGGTGCAGACGAACATGCACGCCAGCGCGAACTCCACGATACGCATCAGGTCGGCGAGGCTTCCTGCGACGCGGCTTCTTCGGCGACTTTGGGGCCGCCGACAAATCGCGCAATGACAATGCCGAGCTCATACAAAATGCACAGCGGAATCGCGAGAAGTAGCTGCGACAAGACGTCGGGAGGGGTGAAAATTGCGGCCACGATAAATGCCCCGACGACGACGTAAGGCCGTGCTTTTTTTAGTTTTTCGATATTCGCAATGCCAAAGCGCACCAGCAGCACCACGACGATCGGGACTTCGAAGGTCAGGCCAAACGCGATGAACAATCCCATCACAAAGCTGAAGTAGGCCTCGATATCGGGCGATACCGAGACCGACGCCGGCGCAAATCCGGCGATGAACTTGAAGACGAAACCGAACACCACGAAATAGCAATACGCCATGCCGGCGAAAAACATCAGCACGCTCGATGCAATCAACGGCGCGGCAAGCCGCTTTTCGTGGCGATACAAACCCGGGGCAACGAACGCCCAAACTTGCCACAGCACATAGGGCAACGCAATCAGAAAGGCGGCGAATAGCGTGACCTTGAGCGGCACCATGAACGGCGTGATTACGCCGGTGGCGATCAGCCTGGCGCCCGACGGCAATGCAGCCAACATCGGAAGCGAAAGAAAATCAAAAATCTGCTGCATGAAAAACGTCATCGGAATGAAGATGACGATGATGGCGATGGATGCCCGCACAATGCGCGTCCGAAGCTCGACCAAGTGCGACAGAAAACTCTGCTCGGGCGCGGGTTGTTCGCTGGCGTCTTGCATAGTCCTTCGCGCGCCTAGCGCCGAATCCGCACCCGGTTTATCCGTGCGCGCGGTGCTCGCTTATGCCGCAGCGGGCCTGACGTGTCTGGCACGGCAAGCTGGCGTTTTAGCCTTTCGATTTCCTGCGCCAATTCGTAAACAGTGGGACCGGGCTTGAAACGGCGCTCGAAGCGGTGGTTCGACCAGGTCTGCCCCGTCCCCTCCCAAGAGTGGTCGGTGGGCGTTGAAGCGTTTGCTGCTGCCGGATCATCGAAGCCCGTGTTCAGGCTCTTGACGGTCGAATCGATCCCCGCCTGAAAGCTCGCCATGTTGCCTTGAACAGTGGTCTCAATCGATCGAGCCACCTCACGCGCTTCATCCTGCAGCTTCTTCAAGTCGGCAAGCTCGACTTCGCGACTGATATCGGATTTAACCTGCGCCACGTAGCGCTGCGCTTTGCCGGCCCATTCGCCGACTGTGCGCGCAACGCGCGGCAGTCGCTCGGGCCCGAGGACGACCAGCGCCACTGTGCCGATAAGGGCAAGCTCACCGAAACTGAAATCGAACATCGCAGAGTCGAGTGCCGGCGGTTTAGCTAGGCCCGCAAACCGCTATGCGGGGCCGCGCGTGCTGCTCGACGGGCACCAACTAGACGTTGGACGCCGGATTTTTTTCCTTGGCCTGGACGTCGATGGTTTGACCCGGCACCTGGCGGCGGTCATCGACCTTGCTGGCGACGTCATCGGTACCGTCCTTCATGCCTTCCTTGAAGCCCTTTATCGCGCCACCCATGTCCTTGCCCATATTTTTCAGCTTCGCCGTGCCAAAGATCAGGATGATCACGAGCAAAACGATTAACCAGTGCCAGATCGAAAATGAACCCATTTGATACTCCTACTGACGTTTCCACGGGCGGGGGCCGCCCATGATGTGGATGTGCAAGTGATTAACCTCTTGCCCGCCGTCCGGACCGTTATTGATCACGAGCCGAAAGCCGTTGTCGCACCCCTGGTCCTTCGCGAGCCGGGGCGCAAGGGCAATCATTTTACCCAACACCGCCTCGTGTTCCGGTCCAGAGGTAAGCAGTGAATCCACGTGAGACTTCGGGATCACCAAAAAGTGCACCGGAGCAGCCGGATGGATGTCGCGGAACGCCAGCACCTCACTGTCTTCATAAAGCTTGCGGCTCGGGATCTCCCCGCCCGCAATGCGACAAAACAGGCAATCCGCAACCTTCATAGGCCACGCGCAAGCGCCTTGCGCAGCGCTTGTTCCTCGATGCCCGATGTGCCCGCGCGCCGCGACAGCTCATCGAGGACATTTTCAGGACGTAGACCGTAATACGAGAGCATCACCATGCAGTGAAACCACAGGTCGGCGGTTTCGGCAACGATGCGCTCGGTGGCTCCACCCTTCGCCGCAAGCACGACCTCGGTCGCTTCTTCGCCTATCTTTTTGAGGATCGCGTCGTCCCCCAGCGAGAACAGCCGCGCTACATACGACGCGGCCGCATCGGCACCCTTGCGCGAGTCAAGCACGTCGGCCAACTGCTTCAGTATCGCGCCGCTCATGGTGTCATTTGCCATAGATCAACTCCGGATCTTTCAATACCGGATCGACAGCGTTCCATTGTTCGCCTTCGAGGCGACGAAAGAAGCAGCTCTCGCGGCCCGTGTGACACGCAATGCCTCCCTCTTGCTCGACAGCGTACAACACCACGTCGCCGTCGCAATCCAGCCGAATATCCACCACCTTTTGCCGGTGCCCCGAGTCTTCCCCCTTACGCCACAGCCGACTGCGCGAGCGCGACCAGTACACCGCGCGACCGGTTGCTGCGGTCTCGGCCAGCGCATCGCGATTTGCCCACGCAACCATCAGCACTCGGGCGCTGACGACGTCCTGCGCGATCACCGGCACCAACCCCGCAGAGTCGAGCCTAACTTCGTCAAGCCAGGTCATACGATCCTCATCGGGATACCGCACGCCATCATGTGATTCTTGGCCTCGCGTATCGTGAATTCGCCGTAATGAAAAATCGACGCCGCGAGCACCGCGTCGGCATGCCCTTCGAGCACGCCATCCGCCAGATGCTGCAAGGTGCCGACTCCGCCCGAGGCAATCACTGGCACTGCGACCGCGTCGGAAACGGCGCGCGTCAACGGCAAGTCGAAGCCGCTCTTGGTGCCGTCACGATCCATGCTAGTCAACAGAATTTCCCCCGCCCCCAACGCAACAACCTGCGCCGCCCACTTGACAGCATCAAGACCGGTCGGGTTGCGCCCACCATGCGTGTAGACCTCCCACCCTGCACCATCCTTTCTCTTCCTTGCGTCGATTGCAACGACAATGCACTGCGAGCCGAAGCGGCCGCTGGCGGCGGCAACAAGTTGTGGATCTTGCACTGCGGCAGTATTGATCGACACCTTATCCGCGCCCGCGTTCAGCAGCCGGCGCACGTCTTCGACCTTGCGCACGCCACCGCCGACTGTCAGCGGGATGAACACGCGATTGGCCACCGCCGCAATCACATCAACGATGATGTCGCGCTGATCCGAGCTTGCCGTGATGTCCAGAAACGTCAATTCATCCGCCCCGGCGGCGTCGTAGCGGCCGGCAATCTCAACCGGATCCCCGGCGTCACGCAGGCTTACAAAGTTGACACCTTTGACTACGCGTCCGGCATTGACGTCAAGACAAGGAATGACGCGGTTGGCAAGCATGGCTGGCAGGCGCGGCCGCCGAGCGCGGCGCCGCCTAGGCAGCGAGAGCGTCAGCGCGCTCTTGGGCCGCCTTGAAGTCGATCGCGCCTTCATACAGCGAGCGTCCGAGTATCACGCCTTCGACGCCGTCTTCCTGCATTGCGCAAAGCTGCTCGATGTCGGACAAACTCGCAACACCGCCGCTTGCGATGATCGGAATCTTGACCTGCTTGGCAAGCGCTGCAGTGGCCTCGATATTGACACCGGTCATCATGCCGTCGCGCCCGATATCGGTATAGATGATGGCCTCGAGCCCGTAGTCCTCAAATTTCAGAGCAAGATCGGTCACATCGTGTCCGGTCATCTTGCTCCAACCATCGGTGGCAACCTTGCCGGCCTTTCCGTCGAGGGCAACGATCACATGACCGCCGAAGGCGCTGCATGCGTCGTGCAGGAAGCCTGGATTCTTGACCGCCGCTGTACCGATCACAACAAAGCTCACGCCATCGTCGATGTACCGCTCGATGATATCGAGATCACGCAGCCCTCCGCCCAGCTGCACCGGCAATTCGTCTCCCACCGCCTTGACAATCCTCTTGATCACCGACTCGTTGACCGGCCGTCCGGAGCGGGCACCGTTCAGATCGACGATATGCAACCGGCGCGCACCCTGATCGCGCCAATAGCGGGCCATAGCAACCGGGTCTTCGGAAAAAACGGTGACGTCCGCGTCCATGTTGCCCTGGCGCAGGCGCACACAATGTCCGTCTTTCAGATCAATGGCCGGGATAAGCAGCATCAGAATGCGGGAGAGCGACCTTGATGAACTCGCTCAAGGGTTCCAGCGCGTGAAGTTTTCGTAGATACGTAGCCCTGCAGCGGCGCTCTTTTCGGGATGAAACTGCGTGGCGAAAATATTATCTCTCGCGACGGCGCAGGTAAAGACGCCGCCATATGTAGTTTCCCCTGCAATCAGATCTTTTGCCAGCGGTGCGACGTAATAACTGTGCACGAAATAGAACCAACTTTGGTCCTCAATTCCGTCCCATAGGGCATGCGGCTTGCGCTGCATCACGCGATTCCATCCAATGTGGGGCACCTTGAGCCGCGCGCCATTCGTGTTCTGCATGTCTTCGCCGAAGCGTACGACATCGCCGGCGAACACTCCGAGCCCGCTGGCCCCGCCTTCTTCGCTGCGGTCAAACAACATCTGCTCGCCGATGCAAACCGCCAGCAGAGGCCGGCTCGCGGCTGCGTGGCGCACGGCGTCTTCCAGCCCAGATTCCCGCAGATTTCGCATGCAATCAGGCATGGCGCCCTGACCCGGAAACACGACGCGCGCCGCGGCGCGCACTGTTTGGGCATCGGACGTGATTTCGACTCTTTCAGTCGGAGCAACGTGCTCGATCGCCTTGGCGACGGAACGCAGATTCCCCATGCCATAGTCAACGACCGCAATCATGGCCGAAACATTCGTTACAGCAAGCCCTTTGTAGACGGAATGCTTCCCGCTGCCCGCGCGTCGTGTTCCACCGCCATGCGCAGCGCTCGCGCAAATGCCTTGAACACGGTTTCGCACTGATGATGCGAGTTGTCGCCCCGCAGGTTGTCGACATGCAGCGTTGCCAGCGCGTGATTGGTAAAGCCCTGAAAGAATTCGTGCGCAAGATCAACATCGAATCCGCCAATCATCGCGCGCGTAAACGGAACGTGCCACTCGAGGCCCGGTCGACCCGACAGGTCGACGACAACGCGCGACAATGCTTCGTCGAGCGGAACGTAGGCATGTCCGTAACGGCGTATGCCAGCCTTGTCGCCGAGCGCCTTGGCAAGTGCCTGACCGAAGGCGATGCCGACGTCTTCGACCGTGTGGTGGCCGTCGATGTGAAGGTCGCCGCGCGCTTCGATCGTCAGATCAAACGCCCCATGACGGGCGATTTGTTCGAGCATGTGATCGAAGAAGCCAATGCCCGTGGAAAGTTTGCTGACGCCGCTGCCGTCAAGATCGACGGCCACACGAATCTGCGTTTCCCGAGTGTTGCGCTCGATTTCAGCGCGTCGATTTTTGTGAACCATATGCGGCTAGCTTAAGCCAGCGTAACGTCTCAAGACGAGCGGTGCCATCGCGCTTGATTTAAATCGGTGGTCATTGTCCGACATTGAGCGAGGCGCGCAGCGCCTTCACGAATGTCTCGTTTTCAGCCGCCGTGCCGACCGTCACGCGCAAGCAGCCTTCCAAAAGAGCGTGAGAACCTGCCAGATTCTTGATCAGCACGCCACGCTGCTTTATACCGGCAAACACCGTGGCCGCATCTTTGACCCGAAACAGAATGAAGTTGGCCGCTGACTCAAACGCGCGCACGCCGGGCATTCCCTGCAGTTGACCCAGGAGCTTCGCACGCTCGCCGCGCAAAGACGCAGCCTGGGAGTCGAGAATCGACATGTGCTCCAGCATCAGGTCGGCGGCCGCCAGCGTCAGCACGCTGACGTTATACGGCGGGCGAAGTTTCTCGAATTGTTCGATCCAGTCGGCATCAGCGGCCAGATAGCCGAGGCGGATGCCGGCAAGCCCGAGCTTGGACAACGTTCGCAGTACAAGCAGATTGGGCGCCCGCTTCAGCCACGGCATCCACGTGTCCTGCGCGAATGGCAGGTAGGCTTCGTCGAGCACGACGATGCCAGGCGCGGCGCGCAAAATCATTTCGATAGCGCTTCGCTCGAACAAATTGCCGGTTGGGTTGTTGGGGTAAGCCATGAATACGATCGCCGGCTTATGCTCCTCGATCGCCAGCAGCATGCGCACGGTATCGAGTGCAAAATTTTCTTTCAGCGGCACACCGACATACTTGCAGTGATCAAAACGCGCCGACATTTCGTACATCACGAAGCTGGGAGCCGGGGCGAGCACGGTGGCCCCCGGCTTTGCACACGCCAGAATCAAAAGGTGGATCAATTCATCAGAGCCGTTGCCGAGCATCAATTGCATGCCGGGGGGCAGGCCGACGAGTTTTCCAAGACGCTCCTTGAAGCCGCGCGGATCCGACATCGGGTAACGATTCAGCGCCTGACGCCCGAGACGCTCGCCGAGTTGTTGCTGCAACCCCTCGGGCAACGAGAACGGATTTTCCATTGCGTCGAGCTTGACGAAGCCAACCGCACTCGGCACTGGATAGGCCTTGATCGCACGCACATCGTCACGAATCACCGAAAGATCGGGGCGTGGTCCGAATCGATCCATCATTGCGGCAGGGTGCAACTCATCATGCCGAATCTCTTGCGGAGCTTCCGTTCGCGTGCCCGCTGCTGATGCGGCACTCGGCGCTCGCCGCATGCGCAGGCAAACGCTCGCCTCGTGCGAGCGTCGCAGCGAGTTTGCCCAAGGTGCTCGCGCCCGCCGCCGAAACGTGAATGAGGCTCGTGCGCTTCTGGAAGTCGTACACCCCGAGCGCCGACGAAAAGCGTGCGGATCGCGCGGTTGGCAACACGTGATTGGGGCCAGCGCAATAGTCGCCGATCGCTTCGCTGGTATGGCGACCTAAAAAAATTGCACCGGCGTGCCTGATTTTTGGCAGCCACCGGTGAGGATCGTCGGTCGAGATTTCCAGATGCTCAGGGGCGATGCGGTTGGCCACTTCGCACGCTTGATCGAGATCGCGCGTCAGGATGAATGCGCCGCGGTTGCGCAGCGATGTTTCAATGATCGCGCGTCGCGGCATGGTTGGCAGCAGGCGATTAATCGAGGCCTGAACGTGGTCGATGAAATCGGTGTTGTCCGTTAACAAAATCGCCTGTGCCGATTCATCGTGCTCGGCTTGCGAAAACAGATCGAGCGCGATCCAGTTGGGATCGGTCTTTCCGTCGCAAATAACCAGAATCTCGCTGGGCCCGGCAATCATGTCGATTCCGACTTTTCCAAATACGTAACGCTTGGCGGCGGCAACGTAGGCATTTCCGGGGCCGACGATCTTGTCGACTGCTGGAATCGTGCGCGTGCCGTAGGCGAGCGCGCCTACCGCCTGCGCACCCCCGATCGTAAATACGCGCGTGACACCGGCCAGTGATGCTGCGGCGAGCACCAAAGCATTGCGCTCACCCTCCGGCGTTGGGACCACCATTACAATCGTTTCGACGCCTGCGACCTGCGCCGGTATCGCGTTCATCAATACCGACGACGGATACGCAGCCAGCCCGCCCGGCACATACATGCCTACGCTTGCAAGCGCGCCAACGCGCTGCCCGAGCTCGGTGCCGTCGTCTTCGGTATAGCTCCAGCTCGTGGCAACCTGACGCTGGTGAAACGCGCGAATGCGACCGGCCGCGGTTGCGAGTGCGCTGCGCTCAACCTCGGGTAATGCGTCGAGCGCCCCGCGCATGTCAGAGGGATCGACCTCAAGCTGGGCCGGGGCCAACACATTCATGCGGTCGAATCGATTCGTATATTCGATCAGCGCCGCGTCACCCCGGAGCCGGACATCGTCAACAATCGCGGCCGCGACCCGCTCAATCTCTTTATCAACTGAAGTGTCGGTTGCGATCAGCGCGGCAAACTGCACATCGAAGTCTGCATCGCGCGCGTCGAGGCGGCGTATTTGCATGCGCTCCATCAGCCTGAAAACGCGGCCGAAGCCTCTTCGATGCGAGCAATGAACGGCATTAGCTCCTCACGCCGTACCTTCAGCGCAGATTGATTGACGATCAGCCGCGCCGAAATCTTTGCGACTTCCTCGACCTCGATCAGATTGTTCGCCTTCAACGTAGCGCCGGACGACACCAGATCGACGATCGCATCGGCGAGCCCCGCCAGAGGGGCCAGCTCCATCGAGCCGTACAGTTTGATCAGATCGACGTGCACGCCTTTGGCGGCAAAATGCTCGCGCGCCGTTTGTACGTACTTGGTCGCGACGCGCAAGCGCGCGCCACGACGCACCGCGTTCGCGTAATCGAAGCCAATGGGTACGGCTACGCACAAGCGGCAGCGTGCGACGCCGAGATCGACCGGCTGATACAGGCCCCGGTCTCCCCATTGCGCACCGTGCTCAAGCAACACGTCCTTGCCAGCGACACCAAGCTCTGCGGCACCGTATTGCACATACGTGGGGACGTCTGACGCCCGCACCACGACAATACGCAAACCAGGATCGGTCGTGCTGATGATCAGCTTGCGCGAGCTCTCGGCTTCTTCAAGCGGCGCGATTCCAGCCGCAGCCAGCAGCGGTTGAACTTCGTCAAATATGCGGCCCTTTGACAACGCCAGCGTAATCACACAGCGCCCACGCTTTTCCTCACTTCACTCGTACCACGTCTGCGCCCAACGCCGCGAGCTTGCTTTCCATTTTTTCGTACCCGCGGTCCAGATGGTAGATGCGGTCGACCACAGTTTCACCCACTGCCGCCAACGCCGCCACGACCAGGCTCGCGGACGCGCGCAGGTCCGTCGCCATCACCGGTGCGCCGGTCAAATGTGCAACGCCGCGAACGGTTGCGGTGTTGCCGTCGATTGAAATGTCGGCACCCAGGCGCTGCAATTCGTGGACATGCATGAAGCGATTTTCGAATATGGTCTCAGTGACCGTGCCTACGCCGTCGGCAGATGAATTCAGTGCGATGAATTGCGCCTGCATGTCGGTGGGAAATTCCGGATACGGTGCCGTACGCAGGCTGATTGCGTTCGCGCGCTGATTCATATCCACGCGCAGCAAGCCACCTTGTGTATGGATCTGCGCTCCCGCTTCACGCAATTTGTCGATCACTGAGTCCAGTGTTCGGGAATCCGCGCCTCGCAACGTGGCGCGACCGCCCGCTGCTACAACCGCTGTCAGGAAAGTGCCGGTTTCAATTCGATCGGGCATGACCCGATGCGTCGCACCATGAAGCCGCTCGACACCTTCGATCGAGATGCGCGAAGTACCGGCGCCGCGAATCCGTGCACCCATTGCGTTCAGCGCGTTCGCAAGGTCGGCGACTTCGGGCTCGCGAGCGGCGTTCTCAATCACGCTTTCGCCCTCCGCAAGCGCGGCAGCCATCATCAGATTCTCGGTGCCGGTTACCGTCACCATGTCGGTGACGATGCGAGCGCCGCGCAACCGCTGGGCTTGCGCAACCACAAAGCCATTTTCGATTCGAATCGTCGCGCCGAGCGCTTCCAGCCCTTTGATGTGCTGGTCAACCGGACGCGCTCCAATGGCGCAACCACCCGGCAGAGAAACGCGTGCCGTGCCGAAGCGCGCGACAAGTGGACCGAGCACCAGAATTGACGCACGCATTGTCTTAACCAACTCGTACGCGGCTTCGGTCTGCGTGACGGCATCGGCCTTCAATCGCACAGTGGTGCCGCTCCGCTCGACGCTAACGCCCATTTGTCGGAGCAGCTTTAATGTCGTCGCAACGTCCTGCAGTTCCGGCACGTTCTCGACGATCAATTCATCGGCGGTCAGCAACGAAGCAACGAGGATTGGCAGTGCGGCGTTTTTAGCGCCCGAAACCGTGATCTCGCCATCGAGCCGCGTACCGCCGCGAATTCTCAGTTTGTCCATCGCGCCATCGATGTGAGGCCGATCGCGCGGTAGAGCCGGTGCGCGAAACTGTACGGGGCGAGTAAGTCGGTCCGGTGCGACAGGCAGTGCGTCGGGCATCGCTGTTTCCTTGCGAACGGGTCCGCGGAATGCGGATTTGCGAACGCAAGCGTGCCCCGGCAAAACGCTCGGAGCACGAACGGCCGGTGAAGGTACGGTGAAGTCATGCGCCCTGTGAACCCGCATATTCGCCCGGGGTCAGGGTGCGCATCGACAGGGCATGAATCTCCTGACGCATTCGATCCCCGAGCGCGCGGTAAACACGCTGGTGACGAGCCACGCGGGACTCGCCCTCGAAAGCCGCGCTGACGATCAGTGCCTGAAAGTGGCGGCCGTCGCCAGTGACCTCAAGAACTGCACAATCGAGACCGCTCGCGATGTAGCGCTCGATGTCTTCTGGCGTCGGTTCCATCAGGCCGTTCCGGTCATTGACGCAGCTTGAAGCCGCGCGCGAGCAGGTTGAGCGCGATGCCGGCGACGACCACGAATGCGCATACAAGTACGCCGAGGCTTATCCATGGATTGACATCGGACTGCGCGAAGAAGCCGTAACGAAAGCCATCGATCATGTAAAAAAACGGGTTGAGGTGCGACACCGTCCGCCAAAATTCCGGCAGGCCGTTAACCGAGTAGAACACGCCCGACAGGAACGTCGCCGGCATCACGATGAAGTTCTGAAACCCGGCGAGCTGGTCAAACTTGTCGGCCCATATGCCGGCAATCAAACCGAGCGTTCCCAGCATTGCTGCGCCTAGAACGCCGAACGCAAGCGCCCACAACGGAGCCGCGAAGGCCGGAGGTGCAAAGCCCACCGTGAAGATCAGCACGCCTAGGCCGACGACAATACCGCGCACAACAGAGGCTCCAACGTAAGCACCGAACAGTTGCCAACGCGAAAACGGCGGCAGCAGCACGAAGATCAGGCTGCCCATTATCTTGGACTGAATCAGACTCGATGATGAGTTGGCAAAAGCATTTTGCAGCACCGACATCATCACCAGACCCGGAATCAGAAACGCCGTATAGCTGACACCTGGCAGCGCCTGCACGTGGGCCTCGAGAACGTGACTGAAAACAAGCAGGTAAAGCACAGCGGTAAGGACTGGAGCGGCAATCGTCTGGAAGCCGACCTTCCAGAATCGCAGCATTTCCTTCGCCAGCAACGTCCGGAACGAGACCAGCGCGGAACCCGTGCCAGACTCGGACGCGATGCTGAGGGCCGCGGCGGCTGGAACCAGGCGGTCGCGATCGCCCGCGTCGACCGTGTTCATGCGTTTGCCAACACCGGAATACGCTCGGATTCGGCCCGGTCCGCCATCAGCTGCAAGAACACATCTTCAAGATCAGCGCGGCCCACTTCCAGATCTTCAATCTCGCAGCCCGCCGCCGCGCAGTCGGCCAGGACTCGGCCGACGTCGGCGGGCTGGGCAAGGCGCAAGACAATCGCCCCGTCGCGCTCGTCGATCCGGTGCACAAGCACCGACGGCGGCAAAACTCCGCGGGCTCGGACAATCATCTGCACACCTTCGATATGCGACAACAGCGCACGCGTCGTGTCCAATGCAATGACGCTACCCGATTTAAGCATTGCGATCCGCTGACAGAGCGCCTGCGCCTCTTCAAGGTAGTGCGTCGTCAGAACGATCGTGTGCCCTTCACGATTCAGCCGGCGAACGAACGCCCACAATGTTTGGCGCAACTCCACGTCCACGCCGGCGGTGGGCTCATCGAGCACGATGACCGGTGGCTTGTGAACCAGCGCCTGCGCCACCAGCACGCGGCGCTTCATGCCGCCCGACAGCGCGCGCATATTGGAGTCTGCCCTTGACGAGAGCCCAAGATTCGCGAGTACTTCGTCGATCCACGCTCGGTTGTTCGTCAGCCCAAAGTAGCCGGACTGAAACACAAGCGTTTCACGGACCGTAAAGAATGGGTCGAAGGCAAGCTCCTGCGGCACCACCCCGAGCGACAATCGCGCGACCCGATAGTCGTCGACAACATCATGGCCCATGACGGCAACCGTTCCGGAAGTTGCGCGCACGAGCCCGGCAATGATTGAGATCAGAGTGGTCTTGCCGGCGCCGTTAGGCCCCAGTAGCCCGAAGAACTCGCCACGCTCGACCTCGAGGTCGACAGAATCGAGCGCGGTGAGTGACCCATAGCGCTTGGTCACGCCGGAAACCCGAATCGCAGTCACGCAGAACCGCTTGCTGGAGGGTGAAGCCAGAATCGCCGCTGACTTACGCGAGCGCGGCGTTGCTGATCGGCAGAATGTTGCTGACGCCGTAGACCTTCGCCAGACTCAACATGTCATCGGGAACGCCGATAACTTCAATCGACTTGCCCGCAGCGAGCGCCGCGCGCTGCCACGCCAGTAACACCACGAGTGCGGATGAGTCGCATGTCCGCACGGCTGACAAATCGAACGATGCATCGCCCCGTTCGATCGCCTCGATACCGAGCCCGGCGAGCGGAACCGCGTTCGCAAGGCTCATGTCATCGGCCTCGATGCGCATGCTGCGACTACGCTTTTTTCCCGGCGAGCTGAGCGTTCCGCTCGGATAATGTCTTGATCAAGCCATCAATGCCAACTGAATTGACCTGCGAGCTGAATTGCGACTTGTAGTTTTCCACCAGCCACACGCCGAGAATGTTGATGTCATAGATCTTCCAGCCGCCGTCGCCCTTTTCAAGCCGGTAGTCAAGCTGGATTGGATCGCCGCGAGACGCCACAACTTGAGTGCGGACGATTACGTCGGTATCGGTGGGTTGCGCGCGAAATGGCCGCAGCTCGACCTTGTGATCGCTGACCTGCGCCAAGGCGCCGCTGTAGGTGCGAACCAAAAGCGTACGAAATTCGCGGGTCAGCGCGGTGCGCTGCTCGGGTGTCGCATTGCGCCAGCCCGGCCCCACCGACAGTTGGGTCATCTTCTGAAAATCGGTGTACGGCAAAACCTTTTCGTCGACCAGCTGCTGCACGCGATTCGCATCGCCCGATTTCAACGCTTTGTCGGCCTTGATGGCGTTGAGCACCTCGTTCGACAAGTCGCGCACCATCGCGTCGGGCGCGGCGGCAGGAGCCTGCGCGTGCGACGCCGTAGCGACCAGCGCAGATGTGGCCAGAGAAAACAACAAACCTCGTGTGAATCGCATCGTTATCCGTTCCGTGAAAGTGAGTTAGTTGACGCCTGCTGCAACTAAGACCGTTGCCGGTGCCAAATGTTCGTGGTACCGGCTACTTGGCACCTGGCGCGCCCGATTGCGGCGGTACCAGCTCCTTCTTAACGTTCGGGGCCGCCGCCGGTGCACCGCCAGTCGACGCTGGGGAATCGGTTTCGCTCGACGGGGGCGCGCCGTCATGCACCTGGTTTCGGCGCCGCTGTAAGTAACCATCACGAATAAATCGATATTTATCGAGCGCAGCTCCGGAAATTAAATCGTCGGCTTGCAGCAACTGCGCGCGCTGGTCAACCACACGGGTGCCGATGATCGCATTGCGTACGCGAATGTTGTCGATGTAAAAGTTGGGGTCAAGATACGGTTCGACGCCGTACACGCCGATTGCATCGCGTAGGGTGCTCGGTCCCAGGATGGGAACAACGAGGTACGGCCCCGCGCCAATTCCCCAGCGGCCCAGTGTCTGCCCGAAATCTTCGCTGTGCTTTTCGAGCCCCATGCCCCGCGCAGGATCGAAGCATCCGGCAAGCCCGACGGTCGTGTTAACGACAAAGCGGCATGTGTCCGATAGCGCGTCGACGGGTTTGCCCTGAAGCAGATTGTTCACCGCGTTCGAGGGTTCCCGGAAATTGCTGAAGATATTGCTGATGCAGTCGCGTACCGGCTCGGGCAACACGTACTGATACGCCTGTGCGACCGGCTTCAGTATTGCGCGATCAACCACATCGTTGAATTCGAATACCTGACGGTTGAACGACTCGATGGGGTCGCGCGCGTCGTTGCCGGAATCTGCCGGAATCGTTGCGCAGCCGCCCGAAACGATGACTGCGAGCGCCAACAATGCAAGGCGAGGAAACCGTGAAGAAGTGGAGTCGGTCATTGCTTTATCTCAGCGCCAGAAGATTTACGCCCGATCACGTCACTTTGCCGGAGCCGGAGCCGGAGCCGGGGCCGGGGCCGCATCGGGTGGGTCGGCAGCCTTGTTATACAAGAATTGGCCAATCAGGTTCTCCAGCAAAACGGCCGATTGCGTTAGCTTAATCACGCCACCGTTCTCCAGATTCTTGTCGGACCCGCCCGGGACGAGCCCGATGAACTGATCACCCAGCAACCCGGACGTCAGTATTTTCGCCGACGTGTCGCTTGGGAATTTCATGTTCTGCTCGAGTTCCATTGTGACCGCGCCCTGATAGGTTTTGGTGTCGAGCACGATTGACTTGATGCGCCCGACGGTGACGCCGGCGCTCTTGACCGGTGACCGCACCTTTAACCCGCCGATATTGTCGAAGCTCGCTCTCACTTCGTAGGTCTCACCGACAACGAAGTTACCGAGATTTGCGGCTCTGAGCGCCAGGAACAAGACCGCCAGAATGCCGAGCAACACGAAAAGCCCGACCAGTGTTTCAACGCCTTTGCGTCCCATATGTCCTTCTCCGAATGGCTCTAGCCTGGCGCGCTGAACATCAACGCAGTCAGGACGAAATCGAGGCTCAGAACAAGCAGTGAGGAAATAACCACCGTACGCGTGGTGGCCTCCGCCACGCCCTCCGGAGTGGCGGTGGCCTCAAAGCCCTGATACAACGCAACGACCGTGCAGGCAACGCCGAACACGAAGCTCTTGACTATGCCATTGCCGACATCATCGATGGCGTCAACTCCGTTTTGCATCTGTGACCAAAATGCGCCGGAATCGATGCCGATCATCAGCACACCTACCACGTACCCGCCAAGGATTCCAACCGCCGAAAACATCGCCGCCAGCAGCGGCATCGAAATGATGCCGGCCAGCAATCGTGGCGCCAGCACCCGCGCCTTTGGATCGACTGCCATCATCTCCATCGCCGCAAGCTGTTCACCGGCTTTCATCAGGCCAATTTCAGCGGTCAACGATGTCCCCGCGCGGCCAGCGAACAGCAGCGCAGTGACGACAGGTCCGAGCTCGCGTACCAGCGACAGCGCCACGACCAGGCCAAGCGAGGCGGTCGCGCCGTACCGACTTAACGTGTAGTAGCCCTGCAGTGCGAGAACGAAGCCCACGGCAAGCCCCGAGGCCAAAATGATGACAAGCGACCGATTGCCGATTGCGTGGATTTGCGCGATGGTCAAGAAAGGGCGCGTGATCGCGGAAAGCGAATTGCGCAGCAGGTCAATCACGAAAAACGTGGCGTGGCCCATCCCACGCAGCACGTCTAGCGCCTGAATTCCCAGCCGTGGCAATAGATCAGCGCGCTTCATGCACGTAGCCCGAGATCCTGCACGAATGGCTTGGCGGGGTAATGGAACTTCACCGGCCCATCGGGCTCACCGCGAATGAACTGGCGCACTTCGGGATCATCAGACGCCTCCACTTCGGCCGGCGTGCCGTGCCCGACCACGCGGCCGGCGGACATCACGTATACGTAGTCACTAATCTTGAAACACTCGCGGACATCATGCGAAACCACCAACGAAGTGCCACCGGTGGCATCGTTGAGCTCGCGGATCAGATTTGCCGCCACTCCAAGTGAAATCGGATCGAGCCCGGCGAAGGGCTCGTCATACATGATCAGTTCCGGGTCGAGTGCCATCGCACGCGCGAGCGCGACCCGGCGTGCCATTCCACCGGACAGGTCTGCAGGCTTCAAATGCGCGACGCCGCGCAATCCGACTGCATTTAACTTCATCAACACAAGATCTCGCACCATCATCGGCGGCAACGCCGTGTGTTCACGCAACGGAAAGGCAACGTTGTCGAACACCGTCAGGTCAGTAAATAGCGCGCCGAACTGGAACAGCAGGCCGACCCGGCGGCGCAATCGGAACAGCGCTTCCCGGTCGCGTGGATTAACGTGTTCGCCGTCGAACATAATTCTGCCCTTAGTCGGCGTCAGCATTCCTCCAATGAGCCGCAGCAAGGTCGTCTTGCCGCACCCGGAGCCGCCCATGATTGCGATAACCTTGCCGCGCGGAAAAGACATCGCAATGTCATGCAGCACAACGCGACGGAGGTCGTAGCCGAACGTCACGTGATCGAGCTGCACGAGCGCGTCTTTATTCATTCTTCGAGTTGTTGGTCGAGCGAGCGGCCGCTGGCCGGGCAGCGGCGGATTGTCGCACGCCGACTGGCTCGTTTTCGCCCTTTGACGCTAGCCTAAAAGCGCCCAGCGACACGCCGTGACTACCGAACTGGCTTGGACCTAACGCGGCAGCGTACTGCTTCCCATCAGGTACTCGTCAACGGCGCGTGCACATTGGCGGCCTTCGCGAATTGCCCACACGATCAGCGACTGCCCGCGCCGCATGTCGCCAGCGGCGAAAACCTTGGCGACGCTGGTCTGATAACACCCGGTGCCATCGGTCGTAGCACGCGCATTGCCGCGCGAATCTCTGGCAACGTCAAAGCTTTCGAGCGTCGACGCTACCGGCGCGACAAAGCCCATGGCGAGCAGCACCAGATCAACCGGAACTTCGAATTCGGAATCGGGCAATTCGACCATGCGCGAAAGCCCGGTGGTCGCATCGCGCTGCCATTCGACGCGAGCCGCTATCAGTGCGACAACGTTGCCGTTGGCGTCGCCTCTGAACGCCTTGGTGGCGATCGCCCAATCACGCACGACGCCTTCTTCGTGTGAGCTCGAGGTCCGTAGCTTGATCGGCCAGTAGGGCCAGGTCATCGGCTTGTTCTCGGCCTCGGGCGGTTGCGGCAACAGCTCCCATTGGGTCACGCTCTTGGCACCTTGCCGATTGCTCGTGCCCACACAGTCCGAACCCGTGTCACCACCCCCGATGACGATCACGTGCTTTCCGGTCGCCATTATTTGATTAACAACCTTGTCGCCGGCGACCACTTTGTTTTGCGAGGGCAGAAAATCCATTGCAAAGTGCACGCCGCTAAGCTCACGCCCTGGCACCGGCAGATCACGCGGCTGCTCGGCGCCACCAGCCAGGATCACCGCGTCGAACTCGGTCATCAACTGCTCCGACGCAATCTCAATCCCGCCAGCGGTTTCGCTGCCGCCACTGCCGACGTGCACGCCGCTCCGAAACTTCACGCCTTCTGCGGTCATCTGCGCGACGCGCCGATCGATATGCGACTTCTCCATTTTGAAATCAGGGATGCCATAGCGCAGCAAGCCGCCGATTCGATCATTTTTCTCGTACACCGTGACAGCGTGGCCCGCCCGCGCGAGCTGCTGTGCGGAGGCGAGCCCTGCAGCCCCGCTGCCGACTACCGCGATGCGCTTGCCGGTGCTCGTTGCGGGCGGCTGTGGAACGACCCAGCCTTCTTCCCAACCCTTATCAATGATCTTGTGCTCAATCGATTTGATTCCGACCGGCGCGTCATGAATGTTCAAGGTACAGGCGGCCTCGCACGGCGCCGGGCAGACCCGTCCCGTGAATTCCGGAAAGTTGTTCGTGCTGTGCAGAACGTCGAGCGCGGTCTTCCAGTCCTGTTGGTAGACCAGGTCGTTGAAGTCCGGGATGATGTTGTTGACCGGGCAGCCCTGATTGCAAAACGGAATGCCGCAGTCCATGCAGCGTGCTGCCTGCACACCCGCGGCGCTGTCTGACAGATGCAGCGTGAACTCGCGCCAGTGCCGCGTGCGAGTACGCGGGGCTTCGGCGACTTCTTCAAGCCGTTGAAACTCGATGAACCCTGTGATCTTGCCCACTGATTCCTCTACGCGGCCACTCGAGGAGCTGCGACTTCGATGGCAGACATCTGCTTCAGCGCACGACGGTATTCCTGCGGGAACACCTTGACGAATCGCGTTCGCATCGCTGGCCAGCGATCGAGCAGCATGCGCGCGCGCAAACTGCCGGTTGTCCGAAAATGGCTCTCAACGAGTCCGTGCAGCAGAAATTCGTCTGTTTCGCCCAGGTGCCAGATTGCCTCATCGACACTTTGCTGCTGCTGCAGTGTGGGCAAAACCGGCTCGAGCTCGCACATCGATTGATTGCACTTCCGCGCAAAGTCGCCGAACTCGTCAAACACATAGGCGATGCCGCCTGACATACCGGCTGCAAAATTACGCCCGGTTTCGCCAAGCACGACTACGGTGCCCTTGGTCATGTACTCGCACCCATGGTCACCGGTGCCCTCGACCACCGCCGTTGCACCCGAATTGCGGACCGCGAAGCGCTCGCCGGCGACGCCGTTGAAGAACGCCTCTCCGGCAATGGCGCCGTAAAGAACCGTGTTGCCGACGATAATGTTCTCGATTCCGGCGCCGCGAAAGTCATTGGGGCATCGCACAATCAAGCGTCCACCCGACAACCCCTTACCGGTGTAGTCATTCGCGTCGCCAACGAGATCGAGCGTGATGCCGGCGGCCAGAAACGCACCGAAGCTTTGCCCCGCGGTGCCGGTAAATTGGATATGGATCGTGTCGTCGGGCAAACCCACGTGCCCGTAACGGCGCGCGACCTGACTCGACAGCATCGTTCCCACCGCGCGGTTGACGTTGCGAATCGGTGAGATAAAACTCACGCGCTCGCCGCGCTCGAGCGCTGGCTTGCACTGCTCGATGAGTTTGTGGTCGAGCGCCTTGGCCAAGCCATGATCCTGGCCCTCAACACAAAGCCGGGGCACTTCAGGCGGCATCTGTGGCTGATAAAAAATCTGGGTGAAATCAAGCCCACGAGCCTTCCAGTGCTCGACCCCGCGCCGTTTGTCGAGCAAGTCTGCGCGGCCGATCAATTGATCGAACGTGCGAACGCCGAGTTGTGCCATCAGCTCGCGCACTTCCTCGGCCACAAAGAAAAAGTAATTGATGACGTGTTCGGGTTGACCGCTGAATTTTTTCCGTAACAAAGGATCCTGCGTCGCAATGCCGACCGGGCAGGTGTTCAGATGGCATTTGCGCATCATGATGCAGCCCTGGACCACGAGGGGCGCCGTCGCAAAACCAAACTCATCGGCGCCGAGCAGCGCCCCGATGACGACGTCACGTCCGGTCTTCATCTGACCATCGACCTGCACCGCGATACGGCTGCGCAGGCGATTTAGCACCAACGTTTGCTGCGTTTCCGCAAGCCCAATTTCCCACGGAGTTCCGGCGTGCTTGATCGATGACACCGCTGACGCGCCGGTGCCGCCATCATGCCCGGCGATTGTCACATGATCTGCCTTCGCCTTCGCAACGCCCGCAGCAACCGTACCCACGCCCACTTCGGAGACAAGCTTGACGCTGATGGAGGCGCGAGGATTTGCATTTTTCAAATCATGAATCAGCTGCGCCAGATCTTCGATCGAATAAATGTCGTGATGCGGCGCAGGTGAAATCAAGCCGACCCCCGGTACCGCGTAGCGCAACTCGGCGATGTACGGGCTGACCTTGTGCCCAGGCAGCTGCCCGCCTTCACCGGGCTTGGCACCCTGCGCCATCTTGATCTGCAACTGATCGGCACTGACGAGATACTCAGCCGTAACGCCAAAGCGCCCGGACGCGACTTGCTTGATTTTCGACCGCAGCGAGTCCCCGGCCTGCAGGGGTGTATCGACTTCGACGCGGTCGCGCCCCAGCACTCCAGCCAACGTGGCGCCCGCTTCGATCACGCTCGCACCGGCGCGCATCTCCTGTCGATACCGCACCGGATCTTCGCCGCCTTCGCCGGTGTTGCTCTTGCCGCCGATGCGATTCATTGCAATTGCCAGTGTGGTGTGCGCTTCGGTCGAAATCGAACCCAGTGACATCGCGCCGGTCGAGAAGCGCTTGACGATGCTGGTGGCGGGTTCGACATCGGCGATATCAATCGCCTGCGCCCGATCAAAGTTGAATTCGAATAATCCGCGCAGGGTCATGTGACGGCGCGATTGATCGTTGATCAGCGCTGCGTATTCCTTGTAGGTCGAATAATCGTTCGACCGCGTCGAGTGCTGCAGCTTCGCAATCGAATCCGGGGTCCACATGTGCTGCTCACCGCGCACGCGCCACTGATACTCACCGCCCGCATCGAGCTGAGTCAACAGCACCGGATCATCGGAGAACGCCGCGCTATGCGTGTTCACGGCCTCTTCCATCACCTCAAATAGCCCGATCCCACCGATGTTGCTCGCGGTGCCTCGGAAATATCTCTCAACAAAACCCTTCGACAGCCCGACCGCTTCAAATATTTGAGCCCCGCAATAGGACATGTAAGTGCTGATGCCCATTTTCGACATCACTTTGTTCAACCCTTTGCCGATCGCCTTGATGTAGTTCTTAATGGCCTTGTCGCCGTCGGGTCCATGCAGGTCAGCGAGCGTTTCCAGCGCGAGATACGGATGCACGGCCTCCGCCCCGTAGCCGGCGAGCAGCGCGAAGTGATGGACTTCACGCGCAGATCCTGTTTCGACCACGAGCCCAGTGCAGGTGCGCAAACCCACAGCGATCAGATGCTGATGCACGGCACTGGTTGCGAGCAACGCGGGAATTGCAACCCGTGTCGCGTCCAGCGTGCGATCGGTGATCAGGAGCAGGTTGTAGCCGGCGCCGATTGCATCGACGGCCTGCGCGCATAGGGATGCAAGACGCGCTTCGACGCCCTCCTTGCCCCACGCCAGCGGGTAGCAGATGTCGAGCTCGAACGAGCGAAATTTATTCGACGAAAAATGGTCGATCGCCCGGATCTTGGCGATATCGCTGAAGTCGAGCACCGGTTGGCTGACTTCGAGGCGCATCTGGGGATTGACGTTGTTGATGTCGAGCAGATTGGGCTTTGGCCCAATGAAGCTCACCAGCGACATCACCAATTGCTCGCGAATCGGATCGATCGGCGGATTGGTCACCTGTGCGAAGAGTTGCTTGAAATACGCATACAGCGGCTTCGAACGATCTGACAACACCGGCAGCGCCGTGTCGTTGCCCATCGACCCCACCGCTTCCTCCGCAGTCACGGCCATCGGTTCCATCAGCAGGCGCACGTCTTCCTGCGTGAAGCCGAACGCCTGCTGACGGTCGAGCAGCGGAACGTCAATCTTGGCAGCGGACTGCGGCGGATCGCCAGCAGCATTTGGGAGATCGGCGAGCTTGATGCGAATTCGCTTGATCCACTCCTTGTACGGCTTGCTGGCAGCCAGCTGCTGCTTCAACTCCGCATCGTCGATGATGCGGCCCTGCTCGGTGTCGATCAGGAACATCTTTCCCGGCTGCAGCCGCCACTTCTTGACGATGCGGCTTTCCGGAATCGGCAACACACCGACCTCGGACGCCATCACCACGATGTCATCGTCAGTCACGACGTAACGCGCAGGACGCAGCCCATTGCGGTCGAGCGTGGCGCCGATGCGCACGCCATCCGTGAATGCGATCGCCGCCGGGCCATCCCACGGTTCCATCATGGCCGCGTGGTACTCGTAGAAAGCGCGCCGCGATTCGTCCATCAGCGTGTGCTGTTCCCACGCCTCAGGGATCATCATCATCATCGCGTGCGCCAGCGGGTAGCCGCTCATCGTTAGCAGCTCGAGTGCGTTGTCGAAACACGCAGTGTCCGACTGCCCCTCGTAAATCAACGGAAAAAGCTTTGCGAGGTCGCCGCGCAACACCGGAGAAGACATCACGCGCTCGCGGGCGCGCATCCAGTTGAAATTACCTTTGACTGTGTTGATCTCGCCGTTGTGTGCAACGAGGCGATACGGATGCACCAGCTCCCACGAAGGAAACGTGTTGGTCGAAAAGCGCTGGTGCACCAGCGCAATTGCGGAGACCACGCGTGGATCGCGCAGATCGAGGTAGTATTTTCCCACCTGCTCGGCAAGCAGCAGGCCTTTGTAAACCACCGTGCGTGTGGACATCGACGGCACAAAATATTCCTTGCCGTGTTTGAGCTTCAGCGCCTGGATCTTGTGGCTCGCGGCCTTGCGGATGACGTAAAGCTTGCGCTCCAGCGCATCGGGCACCATCACATCGGCGCCGCGGCCGATGAAGATCTGCCGTATCACCGGCTCGCGATCTTTGACGAGCGGCGACATCGGCATATCGCGGTCGATCGGCACCTCGCGCCAGCCAAGCACCGTCTGCCCTTCGGCTCGCACGGTGCGCTCGAGTTCCTGCTCGCACGCCAGCCGCGAGGCGTGCTCGCGCGGCAAGAAAATCATGCCGACCCCGTATTCACCCTGCGGGGGCAATTCGATACCGTTCCGTGCGAGCTCATCGCGATAGAACGCGTCAGGTATTTGAATTAGGATGCCGGCGCCATCACCGCACAACGTATCTGCGCCGACCGCGCCGCGATGGTTCAGATTCTGCAATATCAACAGCGCCTGCTGCACCAGCGCGTGGCTGGCGCGCCCCTTGATATTGGCCACAAATCCAACGCCGCACGCGTCGTGCTCGTTCGCGCGCGAATAAAGTCCGTGCCGGGTGGCGTGATCTACGACTGCATCCAACTCTTGGGCGTGCATTGCAACTCCAGGCGGGGGGCCGGCGAGTCCGACTTTACTGCGACGCACCAAGGGTATCAACCGGGTCGTTGTGTCGTATTACGAAATCTGTGGCCTACGGATCGATGCCGAACAGCCGGTGATGCTCTGAGATGGCGTAGCGGTCGGTCATTCCGGCCACGTAGTCAGCAATCAGCCGCGGAGTATCGACCGTGGCGGCTCTCAGCTGGTGATCGAGCGGCAGCAGCTTCGGCTCGGCAAGAAAGGCGCCGAACAGATCGGCGACGATGCGCCGCGCCTTGGCGGTCATTCGCATCACCCGATAGTGCCGGTACAGGTTGTCATGCAGAAACGACTTCATCTGATCGGCCTGGCGGCGGACGGGCTCGGAGAACGCTGCCAGCAGCCCGCCGCTTCGTACGTCATTGATGCTCCCCGGCGCTGCCTCAATCAGGCGGCGGCTGGTTTCGTCGGTCAGGTCCACGACAAGTGCATTGATCATCCGCCTCACGGTCTCGTTGATTGCACGCCGCTCGGCCAGGCTTGGGTATTCGGTTCGGACGCTCGCCGCATGAAGCGCGAACATCGGTACGTCCTCGAGTTGCGCTATTTGCAACAAGCCCGATCGCAAACCATCGTCGACGTCATGATTGTTGTACGCAATCTCATCGGCCAGATTTGCGACCTGCGCTTCCATGCTGGGCTGCTGGCGTTTTAGAAAACGCTCGCCAACGTCGCCCAGCGTACGGGCGTTGTTCGCTGAGCAGTGTTTCAGAATCCCCTCGCGCGCTTCGAACGTAAGGTTGAGTCCATTGAACGCTGGATAGCGCTCCTCAAGTTCATCGACTACCCGCAGCGATTGCAGGTTGTGCTCGAACCCGCCATACGGCTTCATGCATTCATGCAACGCGTCTTGCCCCGCGTGCCCAAAAGGCGTGTGGCCAAGGTCATGTGCGAGCGCAACTGCTTCTACCAGGTCTTCGTTCAGGCGAAGGTTGCGCGCAATGGCACGGCCGATCTGCGCGACTTCCAACGAGTGCGTCAGCCGGGTCCGAAAGAGATCGCCTTCGTGGTTGACGAATACCTGAGTCTTGTATTCAAGGCGGCGGAAGGCGGTCGAGTGAATGATGCGGTCCCGATCGCGTTGGAACTCGGTGCGCGAAACTGCAGCCGACTCGGGATGGCGGCGTCCGCGCGACTGGTCGGCGTGTGCGGCGTAGGGCGCAAGCGGATCACTCACCGAAACCCACCTGCGTGTAGCGCATGCACAACGAGGTGCGCCGGGACCGTACGTTGGGCGGCTTTTCCGATTCCTTCCAGAACAATGAAGCGGACTTCGCCCGCGTGGGACTTCTTGTCGCCACGCATCGTCTCGACAGCGTCCTTGGCGGTCAGCCCCTCCACCCGCGTCGGCAATCCCGCACGCGCCACGGCTTGCATAACTTTCTGGACCTCTGATTCCGCTAAAAGCCCCAGGGCTTCTGAAAGCCTGGCAGCGAGCACCAGCCCGCATCCGACCGCTTCACCATGCAGCCACGCGGAGTAGCCGGTCATGCCTTCGATTGCATGACCAAACGTATGGCCGAGGTTTAGCAGTGCGCGTTCCCCCGATTCCATTTCATCCCTCGCAACGATCGCCGCTTTAATTGCGCAGGATCCGGCCACCGCGTTAGCCAGTGCAGCGGTATCACCGGCGCGCATCGACTCGAGCGATGCGGCCATCGTTTCGAAATACGCGGCATCTGCGACCAGTCCGTGCTTGAGCACTTCGGCCAGCCCTGCGGACACCTGACGCGGCGGCAAGCTACGCAACGTATCCGTGTCGCTGACCACAACAGAGGGTTGGTGAAACGCACCGATTAGATTTTTGCCGCCTGGGTGATTGACACCCGTCTTTCCGCCAACGGACGAATCGACTTGCGCCAGCAACGTCGTCGGCACCTGCACATAGCGGATGCCACGCATGTAGATTGACGCGGCAAAGCCCGCAATATCACCCACGACACCGCCGCCAAGCGCCAGAATGATTCCGCCGCGATCGACCCGATTGCGCACCAATGCATTGGTTATGTGTTCGATGGTGTCTAGACGCTTGTGCTGTTCGCCATCTGGAATTTCGGTGGTCGTCGTAGCGGCGAATGTGGACAACGCCGAACGTGCGCGGTCCGCGTAAAGCGGCGCCACGACATCATTGGTGACAATCGTGATCGACGTTGGCGTCAGCGGCAATACGAATTCATGCAAGCGATCCAGCAATCCAGCACCGATGTGAATTGGGTAAGAACGCTGTGCTAAGCCTACGGTGACGCTACGCATAACGTCAGTTTAAGTGGTCGACTGCCTCTGCGAATCGACGCGTCGTTTCAAACGCTCCGCAGGGCGATTGCCCTGACTTCAGGATGCTCGATTAGGCGCGCCACCAATCGCCGCGGATTGGAAGCAGCCGATTGAAAGACGAGGTGGGCCGCTTCCTCATACAAAGGTTCGCGCTCTGCCAGCAATTCGTCGATTCGCGCACGCGGGTTTGCGGTCTGCAACAGTGGGCGGGTCCGGTCCTGGCGCGTACGCCGGAAAATCTCATCGGCGCTCGCGCGTAGATAGATGACCAGGCCGCGTGCGCGCATTGATTGCGACAGCACTGCGTCGAGAATCGCGCCACCGCCGGTAGCGAGCACAACACCCGCTCGCTGGGTTAGTTCATCGAGAAGGACGATTTCGCGCCGGCGGAAGCCCGCTTCGCCTTCTACTGCAAAAATGGTCGGGATCGGCACGCCGCTGCGGGCCTCGAGCTCACGGTCAGCATCGATGAACTGATAGTCGAGCTGCTTCGCCAATAACCTTCCGACCGTCGACTTCCCGGCACCCATCATGCCGATCAGGAATATCGAGCGCAGATCTGATGGCATCGTTAGCGTCGTGGCCGAGTCTCGAAAAAAAAAGAGCCGCGCGTGCGGCCCTTTCGGTTTCTACCGCTCGCCGATCAGCGCATTGCTGCGTTTACCCGCTCTGACAGCACGCGCGGCGTGATGAAGATGATCAGCTCGGTACGATCGTTAATCGAGGACGTGTTCTTGAACAGATTTCCAACAACCGGCAGATCGCCCAGAAATGGCACTTTGGTCACGGTGATGCGCTCCTGTTGCTCGTAAATCCCCCCGAGCACGACCGTGCCGCCATTTTCCACCAGCACCTGAGTCTGTACGTTCTTTGTATCAATCGCCGGGCCAGCCGAAGTCTCAGTGCCCCTGCTGTCCTTGTTGACTTTGACATCCAGGAAGATCGCGCCTTCGGGCGTGATCTGTGGGGTGACCTCAAGCTTTAACACCGCCTTACGAAATGCGACCGACGTTGCGCCACTCGATGTCGACTGCTGATATGGGATCTCGGTTCCTTGCTCGATGACGGCCTTGACCTTGTCCGCCGTCACAACGCGCGGACTCGACACGATCTTGCCGCGACCATCAGCTTCGAGTGCACTGAGCTCCAGATTGATCAGGCGAGTCAGGCTGCTGTTGAACAAGGTCAGATTGAACGAACCCGGGTTGAAGCCACCGATACCGGCCGCCGGAAGATTTACGTTGTTCGAATTGATCACACTGACGCCACCGGCACCTCCGGTTCCACCAGTAGCACCAGGCAACGATGGCAGCGCATTGTTTCCACCCACCGCGACTTCGTTCGTGATGCGCCCGAAACCAAAGCGCACGCCGAGGTTCCGGCTGAAACGATCGTCGGCTTCGACAATGCGGGCCTCGATCAACACCTGTGGCACTGGAATGTCAATTCGCTGCAGCAGACGGCGTACATCTTCGAGCCGGGCAACTGTGTCCTGAACGAATATCTGATTGGTACGGGGGTCGACAGCAACGCTGCCACGCTTTGAAAGCAGGCGCTGCTTGTCATCGCTTAACAGCTTGCGAACATCCTCAGCCTTTTGATAATTGACGACGAAGGCTTCTGACCGCAGCGGCTCGAGATCGGCAATCTGATTGCGGGCCTCAAGTTCCAGCTTCTCTTTCGAGGCAATTTCATCACGTGGAGCAACCAATACGACGTTGCCGTTCTTGCGCATGTCCAGGCCCTTGCTCTGCAGAATGATGTCAAGCGCCTGATCCCACGGAACGTCCTTCAGACGCAACGTGATCGTGCCACCGACAGAGTCGCTGGTGATGATGTTCAGATTGGTGAAGTCGGCTATGACCTGCAGCAGTGAACGCACGTCGACATTCTGGAAGTTCAGCGACAAACGCTCGCCCTGATAGCCCTGGCGCGTACCTTGAAACAGGCGCGTCGGATCTTCACGTACCGGCCGTACCTCAAGCACAAAGCGTGTATCGCTCTGATACGCGTTGTGCTCCCACACGCCGCGCGGCTCAATCACCAGACGGGCATTGTTGCCCTGCTGGCTCGCAGTGACTTGCGTAACTGGCGTTGCGAAATCCGACACGTCCAACCGGCGCTTCAACGAATCCGGCAACGTCGTGTTCTGGAAATCGACAATGACGCTGTTGCCTTGCTGGCGAATGTCGACGTTGGTGTTGGGGTCGGACAGGTCCACCACAACGCGGCCCTCGTTCTCAGCACCACGGCGGAAATCGATTCCACGCAGAGCGCGGTTACCCGTGAAGGCAGATGGGCCCGCCGTAACCGAAGCCGTGCTCGAGGGTGACGCCTGAGCCAATGATGCTGCAGCCGTTCCCGGCGCAGCGCGGAACGTGCTGGTGTCAGCGGCGCCGCCAAGAGCGATCAGCACGCGCTTGCCTTCAATGGACACGGTGTGAGTCAGCGGACGCTTCAGATTGACGACAACTCGCGAACGACCGCCTGATTGGACAACGTTTACCGAACGCACATCGCCCTGGTTGAGCTCGACCATGTTTTTGCCGAGGCCGTTGACCGTCGCAGGCATATCGAGAGCAACACGTGCAGGATTCGCTACGGAGAAACTCGCCGGAACTCCCTTCGGCTCGCTCTTCATCTCTATGATAACGACCACCCCGGTCGTGGTTTGCGTTGCATCGACGCGCTCGATCGCGTTGCCGGAATCAGCCGCAGCGGGCGTCGTCTGCGCCGAAGCGCCTGACGCCAAAGCTACAAATCCCATCATCGCCGCGAATCGCGACAAACACACGGCCACATTGTGGACAGACATACTCATCGCTTGCTCCCTTGTTGCCCAGCTAGCTTCTGGGCGGCTTCCTGCAGTTCCAGCTTTGTGGGCCGCTCGATCCACTCGCCGGCGGCGTCCTGGACGATTTCCTTGAGGTCGACTTCTGTTTCCGAAATCTTGGTGACCAGCCCAAAATTCTGACCGAGATAATTACCGCGGCGAACCATGAAGGTCTGGCCAGACGCATCGATCAGCGCGACCTGGTCGCCTTTCTGCCGTAGCGTGCCGACCATTTTGAGCTGATCCAATGCAAAGCCTTCCAGCATTTCCCGGCGCCGGTCCAGATCCGGTCTAATTGAACTAGTGCTCGATCGTGACTGAGCTTGACGCGCTGCGGCCAAGATCATTTTTTGCTGGTCGAACGGATCGATCAGTGCTTTAGCTTCATACGAAAAAGGCGTGAACTGTTTTGGTTCCGGAACCGGTTGCGTCGTTGGGCGCATTGTCTTGCGTGTGTCGTCCATCCACGCACGCAGTTCGCCCTCGTTGCCACCGCCGCAGCCCGCCAATAACAACAGCAGGCCCAAAACTACGCCGACACGCTTGCAATGCTTTACGGGGCTCACTTGGCAGGCCCTTTCTTCTCAAGTTTCGCTTTCGCTGCGCGCTGGGCGGCTATCTCTTCAGGATCAAGGTAGCGGTACGTTTTGGCTGTGGCGTCGAACGTCAGCGCACCGCCCTTGCCGGACTGCAAACTCAAATTGTTCAATGTCACGATTCTGGGCAAATTGGCGATATCGCTCGCGAACGCGCCAAGGTCGTGATATTTACCGGAAACCTTGACCGCGATCGGTAGCTCCGCGTAGTACTCGCGGACGTTGGTCTGTCCCGGCCGGAACAGTTCAAAGTCAAGACCGCGGCCGACTCCGGCCTGGTTGATATCCGACAACAGAGCATCCATCTCGGACTTGCTCGGCAACTGCTTTTCGAGCGTCAACACGTACTGACTGACCTGCTCGCGCTGCTTGCGTAGCTCGTCGAGATTGATTGCCTGCTGCAGCTTGCCCTTGTAGTCGTCCTTTAACTTCTGCTCCTCGGCCTGCAGCTGTTCAAGCTGTTCCTTCTGCCCACTCCAAAGCGCGAACCAGCCGCCAATGCCACACACCGCGATGACGAACAGCCAAGTCGCAATGCGCGGCGCTACCGGCCAGGCGCCGACGTTGTTCAGGCTCAAACCCTGAAACTGAGATGCGAGACTACGAGTTGCCATTGATTCCTCGTTCTTCCAACTACTTCTTTGCGGGCGGTGTGGGCGCCGACGACGAGACGACATTCGGGGTCGACTGAACTGCCGTCGGAACCGGCGTAGTCGGCATCAGATTAGGTCTTCCGGCGGATGGAGCAGCAGCCTGCATCAGCGCGCGTTCGGGTGTTTGCTTCAATGAAAAATTGAGCGAAAACTCAAACACGCGGCGATTCAAACCGGCTGGACCCGTGCCTGCCACCTTAATTTCGATTAACTCAGGGCGCTCCAGAACTCGAGAGTTGTTCTGCAGGTTGCGCAGGAATTCCGAGACCCGCTCATTCGACGCCGCCCAGCCGCTGACGTTGACTTTGCGATCTTCCTGCTTGATCCCACGCAGATAAATGCCTTCGGGAACCTGCTTGGCAACCTCGTCAATCAAATACACCGGTAGGTTACGGTCGGCTTGCAGATCCTCGACCGCGCGCTGGCGCGCACGCAAGCCATCGATCTCGGCCCGCAGCGTCGCGATTTCCTTGATCTGAATGTCGAGCTTGCGGTTTTCCGCCCGTACAAATTCATTGCGTGATTCCTGATTGGAGATATAGCCCTGCAGCACGCTCCAAACCAGGCCGATCATCAAGACGCCCGCCGCTGCCGACAAGGCCGTCATGAACCAGAAGAGTCGCTTGTGCCGCTCGCGCTTGGCCTCGCGATGCGGCAATAGATTTACGCGCGGAGTTGTCATTTGTCGAACCTCCGCATTGCCAATCCGCACGGCGTTAGCAGTGCCGGTGCATCGAGCCGCAATTGCTTCTCGCGAATGTTGGATGAAATTTCCATTCCCTTGAACGGCGAGATCACCGACGCGGGGACCTGCGAACGCTCCATCAGCGCGTCGGCCAGGCCGCCCAGCACCGCGGAGCCGCCCGCCAGCATGATCTGATCAACCCGGCTGTACGGCGTTGACGTGAAGAAAAACTGCAAAGCGCGCGTGATCTCGATCGTCGCAGTGTCAATAAACGGCTTCAGCACCGCCGTTTCATAATCGGCCGGGAGGTCGCCGCTACGTTTTTTCTGCTCGGCCTCTTCACTCGGGATACCGTACGTGCGTGATATGTCGCCGGTGAGCTGCTGGCCGCCGAAAGGCTGCTCGCGCTCATAGATTGCCTCGCCGTCATGCATCACCGTGACCGCGGTGGTATTGGCGCCGATATAAAACACGGCGATTACCAAGCCCTCTCCGCTGTTGGGAAGCTGCTCGATCAACCGCTCGATCGCTGAGCGTGCCGAGTACGACTCGACGTCGACCACAACCGGCTTCAGCCCGGCTGCTTGCGCCACGGCGACGCGGTCTTCGACTCTTTCCTTGCGCGAAGCTGCGATCAATACCTCGACATCGTCCGGCGCATTCGGAATCGCTCCCAGCACCTGAAAGTCAAGGCTGACTTCGTCTAGCGCAAACGGAATATATTGGTTGGCTTCGCTTTCGACCTGCATCTCGAGCTCTTCTTCGCGCAGGTTCCCTGGCAATGCAATTCGCTTGGTAATCACCGCGGACGCGGGCAGGGCCATCGCCACATTCTTAACTTTGCCACCGGCACGCCGCCAGGCGCGTCTGACCGCCTCCGCGACGACATCGATCTTGTCAATATTGCCGTCAACGACCGCGCCACGTGGCAGCGGCTCGATCGCATAACGTTCGAGGCGCAACGTGCCCTTGCCGGCCTCGGACAGTTCGACGATCTTGATGCTCGACGAACCGATATCGAGGCCGATAAGCGGCGGCGCTTTAGGCGAAAAAGGCATATCAAAGGCCAAGGCAATGCTCCCAGCAGCGGGCGACGCTCGAACGAGTGCGCAACTGCGCACTCCGTGATTCAGCCAGACAATGAGCGAGGGAAATGAATTTCGCTTCCCCCGATCCCCTTAGATCCCTGCATACATACAGCGGCTCGAAACCTGTTTTTCCTTTTGTTTCGAGCATTTACCGCAGACTTGTTGGACGCTACGTGAAATCCTATCAACATACGCAAAAGCCACACAAGCCCCGTGTTCGGCCTAATCGTGCCCTTTTTGAGGGATTAACAACGAACATCTGCGGCTACCAATCGTTCAACGTGACATCAACACGTCTGCGATGACGTGCAACCGGCTCCTATAATCTCGTACTCTGCAAGCAGCGAAGCGCAAAAAAGCGGTCGCTCACACGCCTAACTCGCTGTTGCACACCATCACACCCAAATCGACGTGAGCTCCCGCAATTCCGACAATTACGAAGACGAGACGCCGAACGAACCACTGGCGTGGTATTGGCGCGCCGCTCGCGCCGGTGCTCTGATATTGGGCGGAACGTTGGTGGCCGGCATGTTGCTGGTGGTTTTTGTGTTTGCGATCGTCTATGCGAATTTGCCTCCGATTGACGCCCTGACCGACTACCGACCGAAAATTCCGTTGCGCGTGTGGACAGCGGATGGAATTTTGATTGGCGAGTTTGGCGAGGAGCGGCGCGAGTTCGTCCCGCTGACCGAGATCCCCGAGGAGTTGAAGAAGGCGATATTGGCGGCCGAAGACGACGGCTTTTATCGGCACCATGGAGTTGACTACGCGGGATTGGCGCGGGCGTTTGTATCGAACTTTGCCTCGGGTCGCCGTGGCCAGGGCGGCAGCACGATCACGATGCAGGTTGCGCGCACTTTCTTTCTCAGTTCCGAACGCAGTTATGTCCGCAAGCTCTACGAGATAGCGCTGGCATACAAGATCGAATCGTCGCTTTCAAAAGACCGTATTTTTGAGGTGTACGCGAACCAGATTTTTCTGGGGCAGCGCGCCTACGGATTTGCATCCGCGTCGCAGATCTACTTCGGCAAAAAGCTCAAGGATCTTTCCACCGCAGAAATCGCCACATTAGCCGGTCTGCCGGTTGCGCCTTCGACGTACAACCCGTTTGTAAATCCGAAGCGCGCCAAAGGACGGCAGCAATATGTGCTCGCGCGCATGCTGCAGCTGGGTTTCATCGATCAGGCAACTCACGATGCAGCGCTTGTTCAGGAGTTAAAGCCGCGTGCTGCCAACTACGCCGTCGAGCAGGCGTTTAAGGTGCGACTACATGCCGAGTTTGCGGCCGAGCTCGCGCGTCAGCTGGTGTACGACGTTTTTCGCGAAGAGACGTACACGCGTGGCCTCAATATTTTCACCACCTTGCGAAAGGACGATCAGGAAACGGCGTACTTGGCGCTGCGCGCGCAAGTACTGGCGTATGACCGCAAGTACGGGTATCGCGGTCCCGAGGCGTTCATCGAGCTCAACGCAGATCCGGCACTACGCGAACAACGCATCGAAGATGCATTGATCGAAGCAATCGACAGTCCGAACCTCGTGCCCGCAGTTGTGCTCGAGGCGTCGCCCAGCGTTGTGGTCGCTGCATTGCAGGGCGGATCGACGGTTGACATCAGGACCGATGGGCTGCGCTTTGCGGCACCGTCGCTGTCCGCGAAGGCGCAACCGAACCGCAAGATTGTTCCTGGTGCGGTGATCCGGGTCACGCGCGACGACAAGGGCGTATGGCAGATCGTGCAGTTGCCGCAGGTGGAAGCTGCATTCGTCGCAGCCAGCTCGAAGGATGGTCAGGTCAAGGCATTGGTCGGCGGGTTTGATTTCAATTTGAACAAATTTAACCATGTAACGCAGGCGTGGCGACAACCGGGATCAAGCTTCAAGCCGTTCATCTACTCCGCATCGCTGGAAAAAGGGTTCATGCCCAGCACGCTGATCAACGATGCACCGATTAGCATCGATCCGAGCCTGACAGGTGGTCAGGTTTGGGAACCGAAGAACTATGACGGCAAGTTCGAAGGCCCGATGCGCATGCGGCAGGGGCTGGCGCGATCAAAAAACCTGGTGTCGATTCGCATCCTGCAGTCGATCGGACCGCGCTTCGCGCGCGACTGGATCACGCGGTTCGGATTTGAGGCCGAGAAGCACCCAGCCTATCTGACAATGGCGCTCGGCGCCGGAACCGTTACGCCGTGGCAAATGCTGAACGCTTACTCGATTTTCGCCAATGGCGGTTATCGGCTTAACGTGCACTTGGTGGCGAAGATCACCGACAGCGCGGGCAAGGTATTAATGGAAGCGCGGCCGCTGCAAGCAGGCGACGAGGTCAACCGAGTCCTCGATGCACGCAATGCTTTTTTAATGGACAACCTGTTGAAAGACGTTGCGCGCTACGGCACTGCGGCGCGCGCCGGCAGCGCGTTGAAGCGCCCCGATATCGCGGGCAAGACCGGGACGACCAACGATTCGCATGACGCCTGGTTTGCCGGCTATGGCGGTGATCTGGTTGCGGTCAGCTGGATGGGATTTGATCAGCCGCGACCGTTGGGAGAGCGCGAGACCGGCGGCGGCCTTGCGCTGCCCATCTGGATTTCATATATGGGCAAGTCGCTGAAAGGCGTGCCTGAAATAACCCGCAACGTTCCAAGCGGGGTTGTCAGCCTTGGAGGCGAGTTCTACTTCGTCGAACATCAGCCCGGGCATGGCGTGTCAAGCGTTGGACTCGAGGACGTCCTGCCGCCGGAAGAGGCGGTTAAGCGCGAGTCGGTCCGGGAACAAATCTTTTAACCACGCAGCACCACCACCTCTCCGCCTTGCGCCGAAATCAATCGTGACAGGGCGGCGAAAAGCTCGCTGCCATCGCGCGTGTCGATCCATCGATCACCCTTGCGTGAGTAGTGAAATGCACCGGTCTTGCCGGCCACCCACATCTGCTGCATCGGTGCCTGACTATTGATCACGACCTTGGAACCATTGTCGAGTTCGAGCGTCAGCACGTTGCCGGTACGAGCTGCTTCGATGTCAACCTCAGCCGCATCGACAGCGCTCTCTATTGAATCGAGTGTTGCCTCCGCCAGGTCAATGAATTCCGACTCGCTCATGCTAGATTGATCCACATGCCACCGCGCGGCTCTGCCGTTACTGTAACCATACTCGCGGCAATCATTGCGCTGACATCGTCGGCGTGTGGCCAAAAGGGCCCGCTCACACTCCCTGTGTCGCCTTCCGCTGAGCAATCCAAGCCGCAAGCGAAAGCAGGCGAGCGACCGTTCCCCGACGTTCCTGCTACTTCTGAACAAAAATGATTCCCGCGCTGCCCGCCAGCGAGGGGTATGGCTATCGACCCGGCACCGGCGGGCTCCGCTTGTACTGTGAAGATGTTGCACTCGATGAACTTGCAACGCGCTTCGGCACGCCGCTTTACGTCTACTCGCGCCGCGCGATCGAGACCTGCTACATGGCGTACAGATCGGCGCTGGAGAATCGTTCCGCGCAGGTCTGTTATGCCGTCAAGGCAAACTCGAATATCGCTGTGCTCGACGTGCTTGCGCGGTTGGGTGCCGGCTTCGATATTGTCTCGTCAGGCGAGTTGGCGCGCGTCGTGGCGGCCGGTGGCGATGCCGGCAAAGTCGTTTTTTCAGGCGTGGGCAAGACCGAGCGGGAAATCGGAGCGGCGCTGAACGCAGACATTGCATGCTTTAACGTGGAATCGGCGCCTGAGCTTGATCGAATCGATGCTGCCGCTCAGCGCTTATCCAAGCGCGCGCGCGTCTCACTGCGAGTCAATCCGGACATCAACGCGCACACACACCCGTATATCTCGACAGGGCTCAAGAACAACAAGTTCGGAGTGGCCTACGACGATGCGCTGCCGCTGGCACGGCTTACCGCGCAAAAAACTGCGGTTGATCTGGTTGGCATCGGTTGTCACATTGGCTCGCAGATCACAGAGATCGCACCGTACATCGAAGCAGTCGATCGCATCGTCGATTTGATTGAGGCGCTGGCGCGCGAAGGAATTGCTGTGGGTCACATCGACATCGGCGGTGGCCTGGGCATTCGCTACCGTGCTGAGGAGAAGCCGCCGCTGATTTCAGATCTGATCGCTGCGCTGCTGTCACGGCTCGACAGCCGCGGTCAACACCATTTGACGGTGATATTTGAGCCGGGGCGATCGATCGTCGGCAATGCCGGCATGCTTTTGACGCGCGTCGAGTATCTGAAACCTGGCGCGTCTAAGAATTTCGCAATCGTCGATGCAGCGATGAACGATCTGATACGGCCAGCGTTATACGACGCTTGGATGGACGTGGTGCCGGTCGCGCCGCGTACGTCAAGTCCGGAGCGTTACGACATCGTCGGTCCGGTCTGCGAGTCAAGCGACTGGTTGGCGCGCGACCGCGCACTGGCGCTGCATCCCGGAGACCTGCTGGCGATTGCCAGTGCCGGCGCGTACGCGATGGCAATGAGTTCGAACTACAACACGCGTGCGCGGCCCGCCGAGGTGATGGTGAGTGGCAGCGAAGCCTATTGCGTACGCCAGCGCGAAGCGATCAGCGAACTGTTCGCGAGCGAATCCCGGCTGCCCTAGGCCGCGCGATTCAACTACTTGGCGCTGTCCTTCAGCCGCAAGCCTTGCGCGAAGTCGGCCACCGCGCGGATCTCGAGGTCCGACAGTTTCGACGCAATTTCCTGCATCGCCCCGTTGTTTCGCCGCACGCCCTGGCGAAAATCACGCAACGTCGCCTCGACATATTCCGCATGCTGCGCCGCCAGGCGTGGATAGAGCACAGGGATACCCAAACCCGCCGGGTTGTGACAGCCCGAGCACGCCGGCACCGACTTTTCAGGGATCCCAGCACGCCATATGCGCTGTCCAAGTTCGAGCGTTTGCTTGCTGCGTGCGGTATCGAGCTGGGCCGTCTGGCTAGCAAACCATGCCGCCACATTCCGTTTGTCGTCGTCGGAGAGTTGCGAAGCGATACCGTTCATGATGGCGTTCTCGCGCGGCGGCTTCAGTTGCCCCTGCCGCACGGTGTAATCAAGCAATTGCTTGTACAGATATTCGGAGTGTTGCTGCGCCAATCGCGGATTAGCGGGCGCGGCCGAGTTGCCGTCCGCGCCATGGCAGGCTGCGCAAACCTGCGATGCCACCTGCTGCCCTCGTACTGAATCAACCTTGGGCGCGGGTTTTATCTGAGCGTACGTGCCCGCGCTGATGGCGACGCATCCCGTGATCGCCAGGCTGATCATCGAATGCCGCCAGTGTGAAAAGTTCATCGAGACGCTTTCCTTGAACGATTAATCTGTCATGCGCAACCAAACCCGCAAACCGCCGCTCTGCGACGAGCGCCGCGTATTCTACGCACCCAGCTCCGGAGCCCAGAGCGACAACGCTTCCCACAAACGTGCAACTGTTTCGCTCTGCCAAGTTTGTAATGTCAGTCGCTGCGTTGGCGGATCTTCCGCCACCCGGCCTGCCTGAGATCGCGTTCGCGGGTCGTTCCAACGCGGGCAAGTCGACCGCGATCAACCTACTGACGGATCAAAAGCGATTAGCGTTCGCAAGCAAGACGCCGGGTCGAACGCAACTGCTCAACTTCTTCGAGCTTTCGCAGCGCGATGAGACGCTTCAGCGAGACAGGAACAACCCGGCTGTCGCGTGCGGAACGCTGGTTGATCTGCCCGGATATGGATTTGCGCAGGCGCCGCCTGCGCAACGCGCTCAGTGGGAGACGCTGGTGGGCGGCTACGTTGATCAGCGCCAGACGCTGGTGGGCATCGTGATTGTGATGGATGCGCGACGACCGTTGATGACGGGCGACGAAGCACTAATTGATTTCGTTAGCGGTCGCGAGTCAGGTTTGCATTTTCTGCTGACCAAGTCAGATCAACTGAATAACTCAGAGAAAAAGGCGGCGCTGGCGACCGCGCACGCGCGCGCAGCGCACATTGGGCCGCGCGCTACCGCACAACTCTTTTCGGCGCCGAAGCGTCAAGGCATCGAGGAGCTCTCTTACATTCTTGCCGGCTGGTTGAAAAGTTGACGCGCATCAATATTGATGACCAGGGCCGCCCGCGATAAGCGGCTAATAAAACGGCGGCAGATTCACGGCGCAGCGCTATAAACAGGAGCTTTCGCATGCAGATTCTTGGCCAGTTTCCGTTTGTCCGCATGCGGCGCATGCGGCGCGACGATTTTTCGCGCCGCTTGATGCGCGAGCATCAGCTGACAACCAATGACCTGATCTATCCAGTGTTTGTGCTCGACGGTGAGCGCCGACGTGAGCCGGTTGCATCGATGCCGGGCGTCGAGCGCGTTTCGCTCGACAATCTACTGCCAGTCGCCGACGAATGCGTGCGGCTGGGCGTGCCGGTCATCGCGCTATTTCCGGTGATCGAGCAATCGCTGAAATCCCTCGATGGGCGCGAGGCGACGAATCAAGATGGCATCGTGCCGCGCGTTGCCCGGCAGTTGAAGCAGCGATTTCCCACACTCGGTGTGATGACCGATATTGCGCTCGATCCCTACACCACCCACGGCCAGGACGGGGTTCTCGGCGCATCGGGCTATGTGCTGAACGACGAAACCATCGCGATCCTGACGCAGCAGGCGGTCCTGCAGGCCGAAGCGGGTGTGGACATCGTCGCCCCAAGCGACATGATGGACGGTCGCATTGGCGCGATCCGGGCGGCGCTTGAGGAAAATGGCGCGATCCACACCCGGATCATGGCGTATTCCGCGAAGTACGCCAGTGCGTTCTATGGCCCGTTTCGCGACGCCGTCGGATCGACCACCAATCTGGGCGCGTCAAACAAGATGTCGTATCAGATGGATCCATCGAACAGCGACGAGGCACTGTGGGAGGTCGGACTCGATCTCGCTGAAGGCGCCGACATGGTGATGGTCAAGCCGGGAATGCCGTACCTGGACATCGTGCGCCGGGTTAAGGATACGTACAAAGCGCCGACATTCGTCTACCAGGTGAGCGGAGAGTATTCGATGCTGAAGGCCGCCGCAGCCAACGGCTGGCTTGATGAGAAAAAAGTGGTCCTCGAATCCCTGCTCGCATTTAAGCGCGCGGGCGCCGACGGCATCCTGACGTACTTCGGCTTGCAGGTGGCGCGCTGGCTCGCAGAAGATGGCAAGGGCACCGCGTAACGTCGGAGCCAGGGGCAGCGCCAGCGCTATTCGGGCAACGCCTCAGGCAATTAACGGCGGCGTCGTTTGTTCGCCGATCCAGCGCAGATAACCCGGGTGGCCGGCGGCGATCGGTACGGCAATGATTTCGGGAAGCTCATAGGGATGCAGATGCCTGATCGCCTGCTCCAGCTCGGCATAGCGCTCGCGGGTCGTCTTGATTAGCAGGACGAGTTCAGTTGCACGCTCGACTTTGCCCTCCCATCGATAGATGGAGTTCACGGGCCCGCAGCGATTGACACAGGCGGCAAGACCCTTCTCGACCAATGCTAAAGCGATGCGGTCCGCTGTCCCTTCATCCGGACAAGTGGTCAGTACCAGCAGTGCCGCAGTCATCGCACACTATGCGAGCCGCTGCCCGCTTCGATAAGACCTACGTCGCGGGCTCGCCATCTTCTTGGGTGTCCTCGACCACGGGCCGATCCACCAACTCCATGAATGCCATCGGAGCGTTATCGCCGACACGAAACCCCATTTTGAGAATTCGCGTGTAGCCGCCATTGCGCGCCGCATAGCGTGGTCCAATCTCGCTGAAGAGCTTGACCACGATCTCGCGATCCCGCAGCCGGTTAAATGCGAGACGCTTGTTAGCGACCGTTGGCTCACGACCGAGCGTGATCAGGGGTTCAACCACGCGACGCAGTTCCTTTGCCTTTGGCAGCGTGGTCTTGATGGCCTCATGCCGCAGTAAGGAGTTGGTCATATTGCGCAACATGGCCAACCGGTGGCTCGTGGTGCGGTTGAGCTTGCGAAGTCCGTGTCCGTGACGCATTTAGGGCTCCAATCTATGTCTTAGGTTGTGCGAATCTTCGATCTCTCCCGCCTTGACGGCGGGATGAGCGGCTCGCTTGATCGTTAAAATTTACTGCCGTTCCATCCCCGCGGGCGGCCAGTTCTCCAGCTTCATGCCGAGCGTAAGCCCACGCGCAGCCAATACTTCCTTGATCTCGTTGAGCGATTTGCGTCCGAGATTCGGTGTCTTCAGCAGCTCGTTCTCCGTCCGCTGGATCAGATCGCCAATGTAATAAATGTTCTCGGCCTTGAGACAGTTTGCAGAGCGCACGGTGAGCTCAAGATCATCGACCGGCCGCAGCAGGATCGGGTCAACCTGCGGTGCGCGCGACGATTGCGCCAACGCAGATTCGGCCATGCCTTCCAGTGCACCAAAGACCTGCAGCTGATCCATCAGAATGCGCGCCGATTGCCGTACCGCTTCCTCCGGTGTGATCGCACCGTTGGTTTCGATCGTCATCACCAGCTTGTCGAGATCAGTGCGCTGTTCGACGCGCGCGGCTTCGACAGCGTAGGACACACGCTTCACCGGGGAAAACGATGCGTCCATCACGATGCGGCCAATGGTCTTCGAATGATCGTCGCGGAATGCGCGCACATTACCTGGAACATAGCCGCGGCCTTTCTCGATCTTGATTTGAACCTCGAGTCGCCCGCCACTGGATAGATGCGCGACCACGTGATCTGGATTGACGATTTCAACGTCATGCGGCAGCTCGATGTCACCCGCTGTAACGACGCCTTCGCCGTCTTTCTTCAAAGTCAGCGTAACTTCATCGCGGTTGTGCAACTTAAAGACAACGCCCTTCAGGTTAAGAAGAATGTCGACCACGTCCTCGCGCACGCCATCGAGCGTCGAATACTCGTGCACGACACCCGTGATTTGCGCTTCAGTCGGCGCATAGCCAACCATCGAGGACAACAAGATGCGGCGCAGCGCGTTGCCCAGCGTATGCCCGTACCCACGCTCAAACGGCTCCATTGTTACGACTGCCGCGTTATGACCAACCGCCTCGACTTCAATCGCTCGCGGTTTCAATAATCCAATATTTGCCATGTTCAAATCCTCTCAATACCCTCGGCTCGTTACGCCGATAAGGCTGATTGCGGGGCACTTGCATCGCGAACCAGTCGCCCCAAGCTGTTCGGAAAAAAATCTGTTGCCGGCGTCAAAGACACTGGCGTTCCAATCCAAGCGCGTTAGCGCGAATAAAGTTCGACGACCAGCGATTCGTTGACGTCCTTCGCCACGTCGCTGCGATCAGGAGTCGATTTGAACTTTCCTTCCAGCTTGGTCGGATCAACATCGACCCAGGACGGAAAGCCGGTCTGCCCTGCGAGCGTCAGCGACTCGGCAATGCGATTTTGCTTGCGTGCTTTTTCGCGCACCGCGATCAGGTCGCCGGCGCGCACGCGCATCGATGCAATACCGGCTGTTTCACCATTGAGCTGAATTGCCCGATGCGAAACCAGTTGCCGCGCTTCGGCACGTGTGGCACCAAACCCCATGCGATACACGACGTTATCCAGACGCGACTCGAGCAACATGATCAGCTGCTCGCCGGTATTGCCTTTCCGGCTCGACGCTTCCTGGTAATAGCGGCGAAACTGGCGCTCAAGCACGCCATACATGCGCTTCAGCTTTTGCTTCTCGCGCAACTGCGTCCCGTAATCCGATTGGCGTGAGCCCGAGGTGCGGCCATGTTGCCCCGGTTTGCTATCGGCCTTCGCCTTCGAATCAAAAGCGCGGCGCGAGCTTTTCAAGAAAAGATCAGTGCCTTCGCGTCGCGAAAGCTTTAACTTCGGTCCTGTGTAACGAGCCACTTTATGTCCTTAAATTATCCTGCAGCGTTGCTGCATTAAGTTCGCCACGGTGGACGAACAGTGGTTTGCCGTGCGCTTAAACGCGGCGGCGCTTCGGCGGACGTACGCCGTTATGCGGCACTGGCGTGATGTCCTGAATTGACGACACACGAATGCCGATTGAATTGAGCGCGCGCACCGACGATTCGCGCCCGGGGCCAGGGCCTGTGATGCGCACGTCAAGACTCTTGATTCCGTGCTCCTGCGCCGCACGCCCAGCGGTTTCAGCGGCAACCTGCGCTGCGAATGGAGTCGATTTGCGCGAGCCCTTGAAGCCGGCGCCGCCCGAGGTTGCCCACGACAGCGTGTTGCCTTGGCGATCGGTGATCGTGATGATCGTGTTGTTGAACGACGCATGCACGTGCGCAATGCCGTCGGACACGACCTTCTTGATCTTCTTGCGCGCACGCTGCTGGGCAGCGACTTGTTGTGCAGATGGTGCTTTCGCCATGTCGTTACGCTGCCTTTTTCAGTGAGACGCCGGCCTTACGCGGCCCCTTGCGCGTGCGTGCATTGGTCCGCGTGCGTTGGCCACGGACTGGCAATCCGCGCCGATGCCGCACGCCGCGGTACGTGCCGAGATCGATCAAACGCTTGATTGAGAGCTGCACTTCGCGCCGCAGGTCGCCTTCGACCATCGCGCGCGCCATCGATTCACGAATGCGCTCGACTTCCGCATCGTTGAGTTCCTTGACCTTCTTGTCGTATGGAACTCCGGCAGAGTCAAGAATCGCGCGTGCACGTGCCCGCCCGATGCCGTAGATCGACGTTAAGCCAATGTCGGCGTGTTGATGCGGCGGAATGTTGATACCAGCAATACGAGCCATGTGTTCGAATCCTCTTAGCCTTGACGCTGCTTGTGGCGCGGGTCGGTGCAGATCACTCGCACCACGCGTTTGCGTTTGATGACCTTGCACTTGCGGCACATCTTTTTAACCGAAGCCATCACCTTCATTCTCTATCTCCGTGCCGCGCAAGCGCGGCAAGCTAAAACTTTCCCTCCTTTAGGGGAGGGTTAGGGTGGGGACTATCCCCATCTCCACGCGCCTATTTGGCACGAAATACGATGCGCCCTCGCGACAGGTCATAGGGCGTCAGCTCCACCGTAACCTTGTCGCCCGGCAGGATGCGGATGTAGTGCATGCGCATCTTTCCGGAAATATGTCCTAGCACTACGTGCCCGTTTTCCAGCTTTACTCGAAAGGTCGCGTTCGGAAGATTCTCGAGAATCTCCCCCGCCATTTGAATCGCATCGTCCTTCGACATCAGCGCGGTAACTGTCCTGGGCCAAAGCCCTTGAAATTTGCCTTCTTTAGCAATGATTCGTATTGATGCGTCATCAAATAAGCCTGCACCTGTGCCATGAAATCCATTGTCACGACGACGACGATCAACAGCGATGTACCGCCGAAATAAAATGGCACCGAAAAGCGCGCGTTCAAGAATTCCGGAACAAGGCACACGAATGTGATGTAAATCGCGCCAGCTAGCGTGAGGCGCATCAGGATGCGGTCGACGTAGCGGGCCGTCTGATCACCTGGACGAATCCCCGGCACGAAAGCGCCACTCTTCTTAAGGTTATCTGCCGTTTCCCTGCTGTTGAACACCAGCGCGGTATAAAAAAAGCAGAAAAATATGATCAGGGCCGCGTACAGGAACATATAAAGCGGCTGCCCCGGTGACAACGCCGCAGCGAGGTCGCGGATCCAAAGCGTCGCGTCGCCTGCGGTAAACCAGCTTGCGAGCGTGGCCGGAAACAATATCAATGACGAAGCAAAGATCGGAGGAATCACGCCCGACATGTTGAGCTTGAGCGGCAGGAACGAGCTTTGGCCGCCGTAAATCTTGTTGCCGACCTGTCGCTTGGCGTAGTTCACGGTGATCTTGCGCTGACCGCGCTCGACAAACACGACAAACGCTGTAACCGCGACGATCAGCGCGATGATGAACAGGGCTGCAAGAGGCGCCAGGCCGCCCGTACGCACAAGCTCGAACAAACCACCGATCGCACTCGGCAGACCCGCCACGATTCCCGCGAAAATCAGAATCGAAATGCCGTTACCCAATCCCCTCTCCGTGATCTGCTCGCCTAACCACATCAGGAACATTGTTCCGGTAACCAGCGAGGTCACACAGACGAAACGAAACATCAGGCCGGGATCAATGACCAGGTTGGCCTGCGATTCGATCGCAACCGAGATACCAATAGCCTGGAAAATCGCCAGCGCCAATGTGCCATAGCGCGTGTACTGAGTGATCTTGCGGCGCCCCGATTCGCCTTCCTTGCGCAGCGCCTCCATCGAAGGCATCACATAAGTCAGCATCTGCATGATGATCGACGCCGAGATATAAGGCATGATCCCCAGCGCAAGCACGGAGAAGCGCGACAACGCCCCGCCCGAAAACATGTTGAACAGCCCGAGGATGCCACCTTGCTGACTGTTGAAAAGCTGGCGCAACTGCTCGGGGTCGATGCCAGGAACGGGAATATGGGTGCCGACGCGATAGACGACGAGCGCCAGCACCAGAAAAATCAGCCGACGCTTCAGGTCGCCGTACTTTCCGGTATTGCCAATCGTGTTGGGCAGGCTCGTCGCCACTGGGCTTCCTAATTACCTTCCGAATTCTTCTTGGGCTTGCGCGGCTTCTTCGCAGCCACTTCTTTCGGCCGTGACTTGGCTGCTTCAATTGCCTTTTTCTTGGCGGCAATTTTCTCTGTCTTTTCCGCCGCCTTCTTGGTCGGCTTAGTGTCCGCGTCGGCGGAATCCGCTAGCGACCCCCCGGCGGCTTCGATCGCTTCCTTTGCCCCTTTGGTGACGCCAAGGCCGCGCACACTGACCTTGGTGGACAGTTCACCAGACTTGATGATGCGGGCGTCGAGCGCAAGTGCCGACACAATTCCAGCCTGTTTCAGGATCGCGAGATCGACTTCAGCCAATCCAAGTCTCTGTAGATCGCTCAAGCGCACGACGTCAACATAGCGGCGTGTACGCGACGTGAAGCCACGCTTCGGCAGTCGCCGATGCAGTGGCATTTGCCCGCCCTCGAATCCGACTTTGTGGAAACCACCGGCACGCGACTTCTGTCCCTTGTGGCCGCGGCCCGCCGTCTTGCCCCAGCCGGAGCCAATGCCACGGCCGACTCGGTGCGCTGCGCTCTTGCTGCCTGCGCCGGGTTTTAGCTTATTCAAACGCATCATGGGCCCTATCGTTTAATCAAACGACCTTCACCAAGAAGGCGACTGCTTTGATCATCCCGCGCACCGCCGGTGTGTCTTCAAGCTCGCGCGTCTGATGCATGCGCTTGAGACCCAGGCCGCGCACCGTGGCTTGATGAGCAACGTTGGCCGAAATCGCACTCTTGACGAGCTTCACCCGAACCTTTTTGCCAGTCACCGTCTTGTCAGTCATTGGTCAGTTCCTCAGCCGAAGATTTCTTCGACCGACTTGCCGCGCTTGGCCGCAATCTCGGACGGCGTGCGCAATTTCTCGAGTGCATTCAGCGTTGCCCGCACCAGGTTGTATGGATTGGTCGAACCATGTGACTTTGCAACGATGTTGCGCACGCCCATCACATCGAACACGGCTCGCATCGGTCCACCCGCGATCACCCCGGTACCGTCGGCCGCCGGTGAAAGCAAAACACGCGATGCGCCATGCTTACCTTCGACCAGGTGGTGCACGGTTCCGTTCTTCAGAGGAATGCGTGCCATTCCACGCCGCGCCTTCTCCATTGCCTTCTGTACAGCAACCGGAACCTCGCGCGATTTGCCCTTGCCCATGCCAATGCGGCCGTCGCCATCACCCACGACGGTTAACGCAGCAAAACCCAGAATGCGACCGCCTTTGACGACCTTGGTCACGCGGTTGACCGCGATCATCTTTTCTTTAATGCCGTCGTCGCGGTCCTCGGTATTGATGCCCTTAGGTTGAAATCTCGCCACTTTGTGTCCCTACCTTCCTAAAACTTCAGGCCGGCTTCACGAGCCGCTTCGGCCAGCGCTTTGACGCGGCCATGGAATCGATACCCGGCACGATCGAACGCAACGTGCTCGACCCCAGCCGCCTTCGCCTTTTCGGCCACGCGCGTACCGACCAATTTGGCGGCCTCGACATTGGCGCCCTTGCCCTTCGCAGCAGCGAGCTTGGTACGCACATCAGCTTCGAGTGTGGACGCCGAACACAACACCTTGCCGCTGGTGCCCGAAATCACGCTCGCGTAGATATGCGAATTAGTGCGATTGACCGTCAGACGGTCAGTTTTTTGCAAGCCGATGCGCACGCGCGTCGCAAGCGAGCGGCGCAAACGGGATTCTCTTTTCTGCATCATGCCAAGTCCCTCGCGCTTATTTCTTCTTGGTCTCTTTGATGATGACCGTTTCGCCAAAGTAGCGCACACCCTTGCCCTTGTAAGGCTCGGGTGGCTTGTAGCCGCGCACTTCGGCCGCGACCTGCCCAACCTTCTGCTTGTCAGATCCGCTGATCACGATCTCAGTCTGCGTCGGCGTCACGCACTTCACGCCGACGGGCATCTGGTGCACGACAGGGTGCGAGAAGCCAAGCGACAAATTGAGCTTGTCGCCCTGCGCTTGCGCCCGGTAGCCAACTCCAACCAACGACAGGCGCCGCTCGAAACCTTTCGAAACCCCCTGCACCATGCCCGCAACCAGTGCGCGCATCGTCCCGCTCATCGCGCGGGCTTCGCGCGATTCGTCAGCGGCGGCGAAACTGACTTCGCCATTCGCTAAGGTCACGTTGACATTGCCAGCCTTCGGCTGCTTCAGCGTGCCCAACGGCCCTTTAACAGTAATTTCGTCGGTCGCGATCTGGACGTCGACACCTTTGTCGACTGCCACCGGGACGCGTGCAATTCGAGACATGTCGTTCCTTTAGGCCACGTAGCAGATCACTTCACCGCCCACGCCTTCGGTGCGCGCTTTGCGGTCCGTCATCACCCCGCGCGACGTAGACACGATCGCGACACCCAGCCCATTCATCACCTGCGGAATATCGCCGCTGCCTTTATAGATACGCAGACCGGGGCGCGAAACGCGCTCCAGCCGCTCGATCACAGGACGCCCCGCGTAATACTTCAGACCAATGCGGAGTTCGGGCTTCGGCGCCTTTTTGGCATTGGCCGCAGCGCCGCCTGCCCCGCCATTCACAATCTCGAAGCCGTCGATATAGCCTTCGTCCTTCAGGACTTCGGCAATCGCAACCTTCAGCTTGGACGCCGGCATCGTCACATCGACCTTCTCAACGCCCTGCGCATTGCGGATGCGAGTCAGCATGTCGGCAATCGGATCACTCATACTCATCGTTTGATCTCCTCGCCTACCAGCTGGCTTTGACCAGGCCGGGAATGTCGCCACGCATTGCAGCTTCGCGAATCTTGGCGCGCGCCAATCCGAACTTTCGGAAAGTGCCACGTGGACGACCGGTCATTTCGCACCGATTACGCAGCCGCGTCGGGCTCGCATTACGCGGCAGAGCCTGCAACTGTTTCATTGCATCCATGCGGTCTTCCATCGAACGCGTCTGATCACCGATTGCCGCCTTCAACTCGGCACGCTTCGCCGCAAATTTCTTGACGGTCGCAACGCGCTTGGCTTCGCGATTCACTAATGATAGTTTGGCCAAGAGACCCCCTAATTCCTGAACGGAAAGCGGAACGCAGCCAGCAATGCTTTGGCCTCGTCGTCCGATTTCGCAGTCGTGGTAATGCTGATGTTCAAGCCCCGGAGTTTGTCGATCTTGTCGTACTCGATCTCGGGGAAAATGATCTGTTCCTTGATGCCGATGTTGTAATTGCCACGCCCATCGAACGCGCGACCCGATACACCGCGGAAATCGCGCACCCGCGGAAATGCAACCGTCACAAGGCGGTCAAGAAATTCGTACATCCGCTGGCCGCGCAACGTGACCATCGTGCCGATCGCCAGGTTCTCGCGAATCTTGAAGTTCGCAATCGCCTTGCGCGACTTCGTGACAACCGGCTTCTGTCCCGCGATCTTGGTCAGATCCGCCACCGCGGTATCAATGTTCTTCTTGTCGTTTACAGCTTCGCCTACACCCATATTGAGCGTGATCTTCGTGATGCGAGGGACTTCCATCACGCTCTTGTAGCCAAATTTCTCGACCAGCTCAGGCACAACTTTCTCGCGGTATTGGTCATGCAAGCGCGCCATCGTTAACCTCCCGCCGCTTTCTGCTTCGCCTTGGCTGATGCCTTGGCCGGTTTTGCCGGTTTGCCAGCGCTCTGGCCGACCAGGTTGCCGTTGACCTTAAACACGCGCGACCGTTTGCCGTCAACGTCCTTGATCTGAATTCGGCCACCCTTGCCGGTCGCGGGATCAAACAGCATTACGTTGCTGCGATCGATCGACATCGTCTTGTCGGCGATACCGCCCGTCACGTTTTTCATCGGGTTAGGCCGCGTGTGCTTTTTGACGATGTTGACGCCTTCGACCATCACACGCGTGGTGCCCACAAGGGTCAGCACGACACCACGCTTGCCCTTGTCTTTGCCGGTAATGACGATCACCTCGTCGCCTTTGCGAATACGTTCCATGTCCGATTCCTGCCGCTTTCTAAAGAACCTCAGGCGCGAGCGATACGATCTTCATAAACCGCTCAGTGCGAAGCTCACGCGTAACCGGGCCAAAGATGCGCGTGCCAATCGGTTCAAGCTTCGCGTTGAGCAGCACCGCGGCATTGCCATCGAATTTGATCGCCGATCCATCACGGCGCCTCAGGCCCTTGGCCGTACGAACCACCACGGCGCTATAAACCTCGCCTTTTTTGACACGGCCGCGCGGTGCAGCTTCTTTGATCGTGACCTTGATCACGTCTCCGATGCCGGCATAGCGCCGCTTTGACCCACCGAGCACCTTGATGCACATCACTGATTTGGCGCCGGTGTTGTCGGCGACGTTAAGCATCGATTGCATTTGAATCATTGTTTGCGCCTTGCGCGTCACCGCGCGTGTGCTTACGCCAATACGACAAACCCGGATGCTTTTCCCAACTTCACCCGACGCTGCGCTGTCTGCAGCTACGGTCAGTCTTGGGCCCCGTCTGGGGAGATATTCTTTGTCCGCTCAACTCGAGCGAAGCCCGCGAGTATATCCGAAGGCGACTCGTCGCCGCAACTCAGCAAACCCTTCAAATGACCTGTGCAACCTTCACCACACGCGTCACTTTCCACGTCTTGGTACGGGAAATCGGACGCGACGCCGCGATTTCCACAACGTCACCCTCGTTGACCGCATCGGTCTCGTCGTGCGCGTGATACTTGTTCGACTTGACGATGTATTTGCCGTAGATGGGGTGCTTCTGCCGACGCTCCACCAGCACCGTGACGGTTTTGATCATCTTGTTGCTCACGACCTTGCCGACCAGCGTGTGCTGCAGCGATTTCTTTTGATTCTCCAAAGTATTCTCCGCGTTCATTTGGCCGCAGCCTTTTGCGACAACACGGTTCGCACCCGAGCGATGTCACGCTTGGTGCGGCGCAGCTGACTCGTATTCGCAAGCTGCTGGGTTGCGTGCTGCATGCGCAGCGAAAAGTGGGCCCGCTGCAGCTCCTGCAGTTCCTTTAACAACGCGTCGTTGTCTTTGCCGCGCATTTCCTTGGCTTTCATCGCAACCCCTTATTGCCCGAGCTGACGCGTAACAAACGTTGTCTTCAGCGGCAACTTGGCAGCCGCCAGCGCGAATGCTTCGCGCGCGAGTTGCTCGTTGACGCCGTCGAGCTCATAGACCACATTTCCAGGCTTGACTTCGGCGACCCAGTATTCCGGGTTTCCCTTGCCATTGCCCATCCGTACCTCGGCCGGCTTTTGCGAAATCGGCTTGTCGGGGAACACGCGAATCCACACGCGCCCACCCCGCTTGATATGACGGCTGATGGCACGCCGCGCGGCTTCAATCTGACGCGCGGTCAAACGGCCGCGCTCGGTCACCTTGAGGCCGAACTCACCAAATGACACATGCGCGCCGCGCAGCGCCAGGCCGCGATTGCGCCCCTTCTGTTCCTTGCGATATTTGCGTCGAGCCGGCTGCAACATCGTCTACTCCCCGTCCTTGCTGCCGCCATTGGCGCCATTGGTCGCTGCAGGCGGAGTCGTCCCGGTTTTCTTTACGCGCTTGATCACCGGCTTCGCAGGGGCGGCGGGGGGCGGCAGCGCGGCCGGTGTCGCGGCAGCATTGGTTGGATCGGCTGCCTTGCGCGCACGCTTGGTGGGCGTCCTGGCGGCAGGCGGGCGATCACCCGCAGGTCGATCGCCGGCCGGACGGTCACTCGGTCGATCGCGGCGCGGCCTGCGATCGTCGCGCTCAGGCGGCGGCACCGCATCAGCGGCCCCGGGCGCTTCGTTGCGGCCAAGCGTGTCACCTTTGTAAACCCAGACCTTGACGCCGATCACGCCGTACGTGGTCTTGGCTTCAGAAGTTCCGTAATCAATGTCGGCACGCAGCGTATGCAGCGGCACGCGACCCTCGCGATACCACTCGGTCCGCGCGATTTCGATTCCGTTCAGCCTGCCCGCACTCATGATCTTGATGCCTTGTGCACCCAGCCGCATTGCGTTTTGCATCGCACGCTTCATGGCGCGGCGGAACATGATCCGCTTCTCGAGCTGTTGTGTAATTGAATCGGCAATCAGCTGCGCCTCGAGCTCGGGCTTGCGAATCTCTTCGATATTCACGTGCACTGGCACGCCAAGCATTTTCTGCAGCGCCGTTTTCAGCGACTCGATGTCTTCGCCTTTTTTGCCGATCACGACACCGGGGCGTGCCGAGTAGATCGTTATGCGCGCGTTTTTCGCCGGACGCTCGATCAGGATGCGGCCAACCGAGGCTCCCCGAAGGCGCTTGCGTAAAAATTCACGCACCTTCAGATCCTCGCCCAGCATCCGCGGAAATTCAGGTCCCGTCGCAAACCAGCGCGAGGACCAATTTTTTGTCACCGGCAACCGGAATCCGGTTGGATTGATCTTCTGACCCATCGATGGTCCTATTTCTTCTGTTTCTTCAGTTTTGCGTCGCCGACCGTCACAAAAATGTGGCAGGTCTTTTTCGTGATCCGGGTGCCGCGGCCCTTCGCACGTGCGGCGAAGCGACGCAGGGACGGGCCCTGTTCGACAAAAATTCGCGTGATGCGCAAGTCGTCGATATCTGCGCCGTCGTTGTGCTCGGCATTGGCGATCGCCGACTCGACCGCCTTCTTGATCAAACCCGCGGCCTTCTTCTGCGTGAACGACAGAATGTTCAACGCTTTGTCGACAGGTTTGCCGCGAATCAGATCTGCGACCAGCCGGCCCTTCTGCGCCGACAAGCGCACGCCGCGCACCGATGCTGAGGTTTCCATTGTTGTCACCTATTGCTTCTTCGCCACAACGGCCTTCTTGTCCGCCGCGTGACCCTTGAACGTACGGGTCAACGCGAACTCGCCCAGCTTATGGCCCACCATGTTCTCGTTGACATAAACCGGCACGTGCTGCTTGCCGTTATGCACCGCAATCGTCAGGCCGATGAATTCCGGCAGAATCGTGGAGCGACGCGACCAGGTCTTGATCGGCCGCTTGTCGCGCGTCGCTGACGCCGCTTCCACTTTCTTCAGCAAATGCCCATCGACAAACGGGCCCTTTTTCAATGAACGTGACATGCCGTTTCCTTACTTTCTATTGCGACGCTGCACGATCATCGAATCGGTGCGCTTGTTCTTGCGTGTGCGAAAGCCCTTGGTCAGCGTGCCCCACGGACTGACCGGGTCGCGCTTGGTACCGGTACGGCCCTCACCACCACCGTGCGGATGGTCGACCGGGTTCATCGCCACGCCACGCACTGTCGGACGCACGCCACGCCAGCGCATCGCGCCGGCCTTGCCGATTTGCCGCAGGCTGTTCTCCTCGTTGCCAACCTCGCCGATCGTCGCGCGGCATTCGATCAATACGCGCCGCACTTCGCCGGAGCGCAAACGCAATTGCGCGTAGCTGCCCTCGCGCGCCAGCAACTGGACCGAGGTGCCGGCGGCGCGCGCCATCTGCGCCCCCTTGCCCGGCAGCATCTCGACACAATGAATCGTTGTGCCGACCGGGATATTGCGCAAAGGCAACGTGTTGCCGGCGCGAATCGGCGCTTCGCTACCGCTCATCAACTGAACGCCAACCGCAACGCCCTTGGGCGCGATGATGTAGCGCCGTTCGCCGTCGGCGTACACCAGCAAGGCGATGTGCGCCGATCGGTTGGGGTCGTATTCCAGACGCTCGACCTTGGCGCCGATTCCGTCCTTGTCGCGCTTGAAATCGATCAGGCGATACGCCTGTTTGTGGCCGCCGCCCCTGTGCCGAATCGTTATGCGGCCGGAATTGTTGCGGCCGGACCCACGAATTTTCGGCTCGGTCAGCGACGCCAGCGGCTTGCCCTTGTGCAGATGTGCACTGACGACCTTGACCACGCCGCGCCGGCCGGCCGAGGTGGGTTTGACTTTGACGAGCGCCATTTAATCCAATCCCATTACTTACTTATTTGCTTTCAGACTGCGCGAAATTGATTTCCTGCCCGGGCTTGAGCCGGACATAGGCCTTGCGCACATTGCCGCGCCGGCCTTCGAAACGGCCGAACCGCTTCTGCTTACCTTTTTGATTCAGAACCGACACGCGATCAACCTGCACCTTGAACAGCAGCTCGATCGCCGCCTTGATCTCATCTTTTGTGGCGTTGTGCATCACGCGGAACGCAACCTGATCGTGCTTCTCGCCGATCATGGTGCTCTTTTCAGAAACCACCGGACCGAGCAGCACGGCGTAAAGCCGGTCTTGCCTACCATTGGGCGCTGCGTTGGTTTGCTTGGTCGCGCTCATCCCCACATCTCCTCGAGCTGTGCAATCGCCGGCTTGGTCACGATCACGTGCTTGTAGTGAATCAGCGACAACGGATCCGCATAGCGAGGTTCGACAATCATCACGTTCTTCAGATTGCGGCCGGCTAGATAAAGGTTCTCGTCGATACTGTCCGTGATGATCAGCACCGACTCCTGCAACCCCATCGCGCGAAGCTTGTCAGCCAGCTGCTTGGTCTTCGGGGAATCAACCGACAGCGCGTCAACTACGGCAATGCGATCCGTACGCGCTAACTGCGACAGGATCGATGCCATCGCCGCGCGATACATCTTCTTGTTGACCTTATGCGAAAAATTCTCGTCGGGCGAATTCGGAAACGCACGGCCACCACCGCGCCAGATCGGGCTCGAACTCATGCCGGCGCGTGCCCGGCCAGTGCCTTTTTGGCGCCACGGCTTGCGAGTCGAATGCTTCACCGTCGTACGGTCTTTTTGCGCGCGTGTGCCTTGCCGCGCGTTGGCCTGATACGCCACTACGATTTGGTGCACCAACGCTTCGTTGTACTCGCGGCCGAACACCGTTTCGGGCGCCGCCAAAGTGCCTGCATCCTGGCCTTGCGCATTCAGCATCTTCAATTCCATGCGCGCTCCTAAGCCTTCGTCGCCGCAACGGGTTTGGCCTTGACTGCCGGCCGCACCACCACGTTGCCGCCTGCTGAGCCCGGCACAGCACCACGAATCAACAGAAGTTGGCGGTCTTTGTCGATGCGCGCGACCACCAGGTTCTGCGTGGTGCGCTGCTTGTCACCCAGATGTCCGGCCATGCGCTTGCCCGGCATCACGCGGCCCGGGTCCTGGCGCATACCGATCGAACCCGGAGCATTGGTCGAAACAGAATTGCCGTGGGTGGCGCGGTTCGACGAAAAATGATGCCGCTTGATTGCCCCCGCGAAGCCCTTGCCGATCGTTACGCCGGTGACATCGACCTTCTGCCCAACCGAAAAGATATCGACGCCGACGCTTGAACCTGTCTTGAACTCTCCGGCTTTGTCCACGGAAAGGCGGAACTCTCTGAGTCTGGAGCCTGCCTCGATGCCTGCCTTTGCGAAATGGCCCGCTTGCGGCTTCGTGACTCGCGAGGAGCGACGCGCTCCATAGGCCACTTGAATGGCGTTGTAGCCGTCGATGTCGTTGGTGCGGACTTGCGCAACACGGTTGTTGGACACATCGACGACCGTGACCGGGACCGAGTCGCCGTCATCGGTGAAGATGCGCGTCATGCCAACTTTGCGGCCCAGCAAACCTAAAGCCAATGAACGGCCCGAGGGTTCCTTCATTTCTTTTCTCCATTCCCGGCTTCGATTGGCCGAGACGTACATGACTAAAACTCTGCGCGTTCCGGAATGAGTCCGGACGGCGAAAGGGCGGCGAGTTTATCTCAATCCGGATCCGATACGCAACCTACTCGGATGTAACGCGTTGTACCTTGATCTTGATGTCGACGCCCGCGGGTAAATCGAGCTTTGCCAGCGCATCGACGGTCTTGTCGGTTGGATCAACAATGTCCATCAGCCGCTGGTGCGTGCGCATCTCCATCTGGTCACGCGACGTCTTGTTGACGTGCGGCGAACGCAGCAAGTCGAAGCGCTGAATGCGTGTTGGCAGCGGCACCGGACCGCGCACAACCGCGCCGGTACGTTTCGCGGTATCCACAATTTCAAGCGCCGACTGGTCGATCAACTTGTAATCAAACGCTTTGAGGCGAATTCGAATTCTCTGGCTTTGCATTTTTTTCTTTCAAAGAGCGAGGCAGCAATGCTGCCGACAATGTTTCTAGCGATGACTACACAAGAATCTTAGCGACGACACCGGCGCCGACGGTTTTACCGCCTTCTCTAACGGCGAAGCGCAGGCCTTCTTCCATCGCGATCGGGTTGATTAGACTGACTTCCATCTGGATGTTGTC
>Ga0183260_10000067_pt1 | contig 69103 bp, 69 predicted proteins | sample AntDrymUQ4972206_2_FD_129768 | JGI IMG/M metagenome (GOLD analysis project Ga0183260, IMG submission 129768) | Polar desert sand microbial communities from Dry Valleys, Antarctica - metaG UQ497 (22.06) (version 2) (version 2) | ecosystem: Environmental > Terrestrial > Soil > Desert | place...
CGCCTCCGATCACCGAATGGGGCGCCAAGGAGGTCGGTATCGACGTTCTCCACCATCTCGTCTACGCGCTATCTACCAACGCCGCATACGAATGGATGGATGCCGACCTGTAGGCAGGCGTGGGCTTCTACTTGATCCCCGTGGTTGAGATCCCCTCGACGAAATGGCGCTGGGCGACGAAGAACAGCACGAGCATGGGAATGGTGCTAATAACGCTCGCGGCCATCACCAACTCCCACGCCTGTATCCCGTGGGCGCCGAACTGATCGAGCAGCGTCTTGAGGCCTAGGGGAAGCGTGAACTGCGCGGCGTCGCTCAGGTAGATGAGCGGCCTCAATAGGTCGGTCCAGCTCGTCTTGAACTCGAACAATGCGACCACGATGAGAGCGGGTTTGCTCAGTGGCATGGCTATGCGCCACCACACCTGCAGGTAGTTGGCGCCGTCCACCCTGGCTGCTTCGAACAGGTCACGAGGGATCGTGAGAAAGAACTGGCGGAGCATGAAGGTAGAACGCGGACCCAAGAGGTTGTGCGCCCACAGCGGCACCTGAGTGTTGGTCCAGCCGAGATAGTCCCAGATGAGGAAGGTAGGGATCATCGTCACGGCGCCGGGCAGCATCATCGTCGCAACCACTAATCCGAACCACACGCCCCGGCCCCTGAACCGGAAATAGGCGAAGCCGAACGCGACAAGTGCGCTGCTGATCACCACCGATCCAGCGGCAAGAGCTCCGACCAGAACACTGTTGAAGAACCATCTGAGTACGGGCGCAATTTGCCATACCTGCGAATAGTTGATCCACGCAAAGGGGTCGGGGAGCAGCTCCGGCCTGAACACCTCGGAACGCACCTTGAGCGACGCTGCCAGCAGCTATAGGAAGCGCCCACCAGAGCGGCAGCGACCCAGGGGGTCATGAACTTGCCTTCTTTGGGCGGCGAGGGGGTTGTCGCCGCCGCCCCCCGGTCTTTGATGTCCCGATTCGCGATCGAGCGACCAGACCTTGCCGCTATACGGTCATCAGCCCGTCTCGCCCTCGTAATAGACCCAGCGCTTGCTGAACTTGATCTGAATCGCGGTGATGATCAAGATATCATGAACAACAGCCACGCCATCGCCGAGGCGAACCCATGCGGAAGAACTCAAAGGCCTGCTGGAACAGATAGATGATATAGAAGCGCGCCTTGTCGCTGACACCAGACGCCTGCCCCTGAAATACATCGCATACACCTCGGCGAAGAGTTGCAGCGCGGCTATGGTCCCCACGATCACCACCGAAGCTCGTGTGGCCCACGACCATGGGCACTGGATGGCTCCGTCCCATCGAGCGCGTCTTGGACATCTATTCGAGGCTCCTGACCGACCGCGTCATCATCCTCGGCTCGATCATCGACGACGAAGTGGCCAATCTAATCGTAGCCCAGTTGCTCCATCTGGAGTCCGAGGATCCGGGCAACGACGTCAACCTCTACGTGAACTCCCCCGGCGGGAGCGTCTACGCAGGGCTGGCCGTCTACGACACCATGCAGTACATAGCGCCCGACGTGTCCACCACCTGCGTCGGCATGGCGATGTCCATGGGGGCAATCGTGCTCTGCGGCGGCGCGCCGGGAAAGCGCTTTGCGCTTCCCAATTCAAAGATCATGATCCATCAGGGCTCATCCGGGTACGACGGGTCCCCGTCCGACATCGACATCCACGCACGGGAGGTGTTGACCATGCGCCGGAGGGCCACGGAGATCATCGCCCACCACTGCCATCAATCGGCCACCTGACCGGCCGATTGATGGCGACCGGTTTATGAGCGCAGAGGAAGCCAAGGGCTACGGGCTTGTCGACGACGTTTGGCCGATCGGAAAGGGCTTCGCCTGGAAGGTTTCATTCCCGCCGGGTCGCCGGGTGAGGGAAACTCGAACGGAGACACGACCTAGCGTGCGCCTTTGCCTAAGGCCCGTTCCGCAGAACGATCCGGCCCTATCCCTGGCGCAGCCACAACGACACGTGCCGGGGTCGCATCACATCGCTTGTCACTGCGACTAGCTCCGCGGTCAACGCGTCGAGATCGACTTCGTCCCTCAACTTTGTCGAGAAGGTCTCAAGCGTCTTCGATGCATCGTATTTGCGTCTGTAGAAGCGCCGGTCGATGAAGCCTTGGATACGGGCGCGAGCGGGCCGGAAGACAGCAGCAACGATCAACGTTGAAGCGGCCACTGCAACACTGTTGCTCCCCGATGCTGTGAGCGCTCTCGCTACGCCACCGATGCCCAGGACACCAGCCACGTAGACCAACGCCAGTAAGACCGTCAACGCGCCGTAGACCAGCGTTCGGTTGATGATCAGATCGATGTCGTAGAGGCGGTGCTTGAGAATGGCGATGGCGATGGCGACCGGGATGGAGAGAATGGCGAGGAAGGCCGCAATCACTCCCGGGACCGAACTCCCAACATTGGGCAATCCCGTCAACTCGAGAAGCGTGACCGTCTGGAAGTAGGCAACCATGAGCCCGATGGCGAGCCCGAACCACTTGATCTGTTGCCGTTCCTCGCCCGAACCCTGCCGAAATCTGACGACCAGAGAGATCAGAGCCGCCAGGGAGAAGACGAGGAGAGGGCGGCTCCGGGCCCGTCGACCCACCTCGCCAGGTCCGCCATCGGGTCGATGCCGATGGGATTGCGGACCGCTCCGACCCGTGCTTCGAGATCGATCTGAGGTCGCAGTGCCAGGACGCAGGCGGCAGACGCAAGAAAGGCGCCCGTCAACCACCCGAGCAGCCGCCAGCGTGGCGAGGGAAGCCGGCCGGTGGGAAAGAGCAGCGGCACGAAGGTCAGAAACGATCCGATAACAATGACCCAAAGCCAGCCGGACGCCCATGCGGCCCACAGACTCCCCGGCAGTGAGCCCGGGCGGGTGTACAGGCCATAGACGGCATAGCCGTCGCCCGCGAACACGACGGACATCACGACCATGATGCCGAGCAGGAGCCAACCGATTGGGTTTGCAGGCTGACGTGCGGCCACCAGGGCCCCGATGAAGGCCACGGCGAGGAAGTCGACGCTGAGAAGGATGTACGACAGGGGTTCGGTGAGCGATGCGTTCAAGGCAGCGAAAACCCCCGCCAGAGCGAGAAGGCAGGCGACCGCCCCCCACAGAGTCCACGCCACCCAAGCCGCACTTCGGTCCTTCACGACGCCGCTGTCGCCTCCATGCCCTGCATTCTGGCCTATCCCCGTCTTGAGATCGTTACGGCACTCTTACCCGTGCCGGCTCGTGCCCCTGTGTGCGGCTGTGGGTGTATATGCGAATTTCATGCCGCCCACCCAACCGCACGGGCGTCAGAGCCGGCGGCGGTAGCGGGCGACCGTCAGGGGCGCGAACACCACCGTTATCACAACCATCCAGATGATCGATTGGACGGCCGCTTCTGTGACCGGCCCCCCCAGCATCAACGCCCGGGTGGCGTCGACCACGGACGTCAGCGGATTGACCTTGACGAACGCCTGGAGCCTGCCCGGCATCGACTCGGCCGGGGCGAAAACCGAGCTCGCGAACGTCAGCGGGAGGATGAGCAGGAATCCGAAAGTGTTCACGGCCTCGGGGCTGCGAGCGTTGACACCAATGAAAGCCATCAGCCAGCACACGGTCACACCGAAGGTCACCGCAATGATGCCGGCTCCGAGGGCACCCGCCACGCCGCCGTGGAAGCGGAACCCGAGCAGCACTCCGAACCCGGCCACGATCAAAGTGCCCCATAAGACGTGTACCGTGTCGGCAAGGATGCGTCCCCCGACCACCGCCGAGCGCGCGGCCATCGGCAGTGAGCGAAGCGGTCGATCAGGCCTCTCTGGAAGTCGATGTTCAAACCGAGAGCCGTCTGGAACCCCGTGAATGCGATCCCCTGCACGAGGATTCCAGGCAGCGCAAACTGGAGGTACTCACGGCTCGAGCCTGAGATTGCGCCCCCGAAGACGTACACGAACAGCACCAGGAACATCAGCGGCTGAATCGTCATCCCGATGAGCTGCTCGGGATCCGACTTGATCTGCAAGAGGTTGCGGCGGGCGATCGTCAAGGTGTGCCCGAATGCCGCGCGGGGGCCGGGATTACCGGCGGCCGTCGAGGTTGCGGTGCTCAAGTAAGGCTCCTTTCGGAGTTGTCATCGGACCGGGCGGCGGCGTCGGCCTCCGCCTCGGTGGTGTGCCCGGTCAAGCCGAGGAAGACCTCGTCGAGGCTGGGCTGCGCAGGGCGAGATCGTCAATCGGAATGTCTTCGTCGTCCAGGCGCCGCACCGCCCGGCCAAGCGCCGACCGGTGTGAGATGGTGACCGACGCCAGTTGAGAGTCCCGATGAACCGAGGCATCTTCGCCGGCGAACTCGGCCAGGATGCCCGCCACTCTCCCCACGTCGCCGGGATCGGCCGGGCGCACCTGCAGGACCTGGCCGCCAACCATCGACTTCAGCTCACCGGGAGTTCCTTTGGCGATCACGCGGCCGTGGTCGATGACCACGATCTCGTCGGCAAGCCGGTCCGCCTCATCGAGGTACTGGGTTGTCAGTAGCACCGTGGTTCCATCGGCCACCAACTCCCGTATGAGGACCCAGAGCTGGAGCCTGCTGCGGGGGTCCAGACCGGTCGTCGGCTCGTCCAGGTAGAGAAACCGCGGCTGCCCGACCAGGCTCGCGGCGAGATCCAGCTTGCGGCGCATACCTCGCGAGTACGTCTTCACGTTCTTGGTCGCGGCGTCGGCAAGGTCGAATGACTCGAAAAGCTCGTCCGCCCTGCTCCGGGAAGCGCGATTTGGCAACCCGATCAGACGGCCGATCATGTAGAGGTTCTCCTTGCCGGAAAGAAGCTCGTCCACGGCTGCGTACTGCCCCGTGAGGCCGATGAGCCTGCGAACCTCGCCCGGGTGAGTGACCACATCGAACCCGCCCACCATCGCCCGGCCCTCGTCCGGACGCATCAGGGTGGCGAGCACCCTGATCGCGGTCGTCTTGCCTGCGCCGTTGGGGCCAAGCAGCCCGAAGAGGTTCCCGGCGAGACCTCCAGGTCGATGCCGTCCAGCGCCCGGACCGAGCCAAAGGATTTCCCGAGGCCCTCGGTTCTTATTGCCGCCTGCTCCATTCACCCTCCTCGTCGGTCACCCCCAGCTGCTCCGCTTGCGGTCGTTCAGCCGCTCGGGTATATTACCTCAACTATCTAGCATCTTAACTATCAAGAGGTTTAGTTGCCAAAAGACCGGGGGGCGCTCATCCGGCAGGCCGGCCTTGCAATCCGCATGCACCAGAACGCAGTCGACCAGGTGGACGAGGCGGCGTCCGCATACATGGAAATCAACCGGACCGATGGCCGGTGCCTCGACATCCTCGAGCGTACGGGCCGCATGACCGCCGGGGAGCTTGCCCTCGACAGCGGGCTCAGCACCGGAGCGATCACCGCCGTCATCGATCGCCTCGAGAAGGCCGGCTATGTCTGCCGTCTGCGAGACGACCGTGACCGCCGCCGGGTGCTCGTGGAGCTCACCGAGGAGGCCCACCGGCGGGTGGCCGAGGTATACGGGCCGATTGCGGAACAAGGCCTCGCCACGCTCGGCGCCTGCAGCGACGAGCAGCTGATTCTGATCCGGGACTTCATGAACGAGGGCCGGGAATTCCTTTCCGGATACGCCGCCAGTTTGAGGGAGAAGAAAGGCTGGGTGGCCGACCGGTGAACAGCGCACATCCCACCCCACTTCGCAAGAAGGGACCGAAGATCTCGCTCTCCTGGGAGCAGGTGATCTCCTGGCGGCTGGCGCGCGGGCATCTGGCGCGCCGGGTGGCGGGGGCCAATCTAGTGCCGGTGGTAGCGGCTATGTGCGGCGCCCACGCGCAGATCATGTCGTCGGTTCCACTTGCCCTCGCCGCCCGGGTGTCGCGGCTGAAGCAGGCGCGGGTGGATGCTGCCCTCCAGGGCCAGCGCAGTCTCGTCAAGACATGGGCGATGAGAGGCACCCTGCACGTCCTTACGGCCGACGATCTCCCTCTCTACTGCGCTGCCCAGAGAACACGCGACCAGTACATGAATCCCTCTTTCCTCAAGTACTTCGGGCTCGAGCCGGCCGATGTCGAGGCCGTACTCGACGCGATCCCCCGTGCACTCGACGGACAGACGCTCACACGCGAGGAGCTGGCAGATCAGATCCTCAAGATAACCAAGAGGCGGCACCTCGCCGATCGCCTCCGTTCGGGATGGGGGGAGCTACTGAAACCAGCGGCCTTCCGGGGTTTGATGTGCTTCGGGCCACAAGCTGGGCGCGCTGTGACGTTCGTTCGGCCGGATCAATGGGTGGGTCGATGGACCGACTACGACACCGACGACGCCCTCCAGCAGGTCTTTCGCCGCTTTCTGGCAGCCTACGGCCCTGCGTCACGCGCCGAGGTGGCTCGCTGGTGGGGCGTGCGGCCGGCGGAAGCGGGACGCGTGCTCAAGCTGATGGGGCCGGACCTCGCAGAGGTCGAATGCGGCGGCTCGAACAGGTGGATGTTGAGGAGCGATCTGCCATCGTTGAAGAGGGCTCGAGCCGTCGAAGGAGTCCGGCTGCTGCCGTCGTTCGACCAGCTCCTCGTGATGAGCGCGCCTCATTCCGAAGCGATAGTCGACGCCGCATTCAAAGACCGCGTCTACCGGGCGCGCATAGCCGTCTGGTCGCTTCCAGCGGTTCTCGTCGATGGGCGCGTGAGCGCGGCGTGGAAGCTCCAACGGAAGCCGGGGCGCGCCATCATCCAGGTCCAGCCGTTCGAATCACTGTCCCGCTCGGCCCGATCAGGGTTGGAAGAAGAGTCCGGGAGGGTCGGGGCGTTGCTCGGTGCCGAGCCTCAGCTCGAAACCATCCCCTCCTGAGCCAGGAACAGAACAGCCCGTTAGCTGGTCCTACCTTTGCCTGCGGGCGGGGAAGGCTTTTTCAAGGGCGAGCCAATCCGCGGAACGTGATGTTTCCTCGATTTGATTATTGACAGTCCCGCTCAGAGGACTAGCATGTCAGACGTCAGACCAGTGTATTGCTGGAAGCGGGGAGGTGGCTGAAGGTGTCGACAGTCCAAAGGGGTACCAGGCGCCAGATCACCGGAGGGGGCGGAGCGAAGATCGGCGGCGCGCCCATCTCTTATGTGGCGGTGTTTACCGCCATCGTCGCAGCGCTTGCTTTCATTCCGGCTTCCATTGTCATCGGCTCTGCCGGCGGTGGATGGCCATTGCACGATGCCATACACCCCCTCGTTGGGCTTGTTCTTGGCCCAATCGCGGGTCCAATCTCTTCCATCGTGGGGATCTTCATCGGTAACGCCATTGCCCCATACACCTCCCTTGGCCCATGGAGCTTTGTCATGGGAGGCATGTCGGCCTTCGCGGTGGCAATGGTCACCCAGAGAAACAAGAGCGCGTGGCTGGTGCCCTGGGTCGTCGTGGCGGCGTTGCATGTCGTCTACTACTTCCAGGCGACGAATTTCGGCATAAGTCCTTGGATGTGGCTTTCGAACGCGTTTGCCGTGACTCTCGGACTGATTCTCATCGCTATCCCGGCCGTACGCAAGTTCTACACAACCCATTTGCGCGACCAAAGCCTGGGGTGGCGACTTGGGGTCGCCCTCTACTTACCATTCTTCTTCGGATCCGTCGCAGGGATGCAAGCACTCTGGGTTCCCAGCTTCGCAACGAATCCTTGGCCCGCCGAAGTTTGGCCGGTCCTGGTCCCGATCATTCTCCTAGAACGCACGATCTTCCCGTTGATAGGGACGCTCGTAGCGCTTGGGGTCATTGCTGGTCTGAGGCGCTCGTCTATAGTCAAGCCAGAGATGGCCAGTTACTGACAGAGATGGCCAGTTACTGACGTCGAGCGCAGGGCGATGTCAAAGATATTGACCAAGCCAATTCTCAGCGTCGAGGATCTTTCCTACCGGTATCCTAAAACGACGGAATTTTCACTCCATGACGTGAGCTTGCAGGTTTCCGAGGGCGAGTACGTCGCCGTAATGGGTTCAACAGGAGCGGGCAAGACGACACTATGTCTCGCCCTCAACGGCATCGTCCCCCACTTCTACGGAGGTGAGTTCTTCGGCTCTGTTCGCGTCGGGACGATGGACACGGTCGACCATCCGACGCACGAGCTGGCGCGCCACGTCGGCATGGTCTTCCAAGACATCGACATGCAGCTCACAGCGCCCACAGTAGCCAATGAGGTCGCCTTTCCGCTCGAGAATCTCTGCTTCCCGGTAGAGGAGATCAACAGGAGAGTTCCAGCCGCTCTCGAGGCTCTGAGACTCAAAGGGCTCGAGGACAAACATCCCCACCAATTGTCCGGCGGTCAAAAGCAGCGGCTGGCGATAGCCGCTGCATTGGCGATCCGCCCGACCCTGCTCGTCCTCGATGAGCCAACCTCTCAACTCGACCCGGTGGGGTCACAGGAGGTCTTCGAGGTCACGCGCCGGCTAAACCAAGATCACGGCATCACGGTCGTCATGGTGAGCCATGCGAGCGAAGAGTTGGCGGAGTACGCCGACCGGATCCTTCTGCTCAGCCGGGGGGAGCTGCAAGCGGACAAGCCTCCGGGCGACTTCTTTCAAGATATTGATTTCCTGCTCGAACACGGGGTTCGTCCCCCCGCCGTGACCGCTGCTTTCTCTACCGCCGTCCGGGGATCAAACGCGCCGGGCAGATACCCGGTGACCCTTTCAGAGGCTCTCGAGCAGCGCTGGTCAGTCCAATCGGGACCCAGGCCGCACAGCACCTTTGCCACGCCTGGCGACGCGCCCGTTCATTCGAATGAAACGGTGATTCGAACGCGGGACCTGCAGTTCTCCTATGAAGACGGAACCGAGGCGTTGCGCGGGCTCTCCGTCGACATAAAGCAGGGGGACTACATCGCTATCGTGGGTCAGAACGGAGCGGGGAAATCAACCCTGATTCGCCATTTCGTAGGATTGTTGACTCCTTCCACAGGTGCGGTGCAGGTCTTCGACCGGTACACACAGGATTATGAAGTCAGCGAGATCGCCCAGCGTGTGGGGTATGTGTCGCAAAACCCAGACAATCAGATATTCACAGATTCCGTCAGGACCGAAGTCAGTTACGCGTTGCTAAAGCTCGGCGTGGCCAAGGATGAGGTTGCCGCCAGAGTCGACCAATCACTGGAGCAACTCGACCTCGGCGATGTCGCCGACAGGCATCCCGTCACACTTAGCAAAGCAGACCGAAGCCGCGTGGTAATTGCGGCCATTCTCGCCATGCGGCCAGAGGTGCTCATCTTCGACGAGCCGACGACGGGGCAAGACTATCAGGGCTCCAAGGCGATTCTCGAGCTCACTCGAGAGCTCTGGGAATCCGGAAAGACGATCATCGTTGTCACCCACCACCTCTACCTTTTGCCGGGGTACGCAGAACGCCTTCTGATCATGGGGCGGGGCCGGCTTCTGTCCGACTCGAGTTTGAGGAGCGGCCTCTATGCTACGGCAACCCTCGAGGAGACTTACCTGAACCCACCCCAACTCGTCCGCTTCGTGGAGGGCCTTGGTGACGAGGCTCTGCAACGGTCACAACCTTTGACGCCGGATGAGTTGGCTCTGACCATGGTTGCGGGCTAATGCCTTCCATGTACGTTGAACGGATCACCCGACCGTCCTTCTTTAGTCGTCTCGATGTTCGGGTCAAACTGTTCATCATGTTCCTCGCCAGCACTCTCATCTTCGTCTGGGAAAGCGTCTTCTATCAATTCGCGATGTTTCTGGTGGCTCTCGGGTTGGCGCTCTCCGCCCACATCGGAACTCGCTACATTCGCCGCCTCGTCATTACGATGATTCCTTTCATGCTGCTTGTCCTCCTCATTCATGGCCTGTTCAACCCGCAAGGTCAAAGCGCCATCGCCTCGGTCCCCGAGTGGGTCCCCCTTCTGGGCGGGCGCCTCTCCCTCTATTGGGAGGGCCTGGTATTCGGCGGCATGGTGTTGTTCAGAATTCTGACGCCTCTGCTCGTCCTGCCGCTCGTCGTCATGACCACCGACATCAACGACCTAATGCTGGGTCTGGTAAAGGTCCGCGTGCCGTACAAGGTCGCCTACGTCTTCTCAGTCGGCCTTCGATTTGTGCCCTTCATATTCAACGAGATCGGCACCATCACTGAAGCGCAACGACTCCGGGGGCTTGCGATCGAAAAGATGGGGTTCATCAAGCGCATCCCCGTCTTCGCCAGCCTGGCTGTTCCTCTCATTCTCGGCGCCCTTGTAAAGGCCCAAACTCTTGAGATGGCGTTGCAGTCGAAAGCCTTCTCGGGCAGCGCCCAGCGCACCTTCACCAACGACTTCCGTATGAGCGGGATCGACTACCTGGCTCTAGCCGGCGGGATCGTCATATTCTTCGGTGCCATCCTGACCCGGGTCTTTCTCGACTGGGGAGCTTTCGTATCGTGAGCCGCTTACAACAGCTCTGGCTCACCGCCCGCCCGCCCGCATTAGGGTAAGGGTCCAGTGACCGACGGCGAGCACATCGAGGCACTTGTTCAACGTCAGGCGCGCGCATGGGAAACCAACGACTACAACCTTGCGGCTGAAGATTGGCTCCCCGACGGAGAGTTGATCGCGCCTGCCGGTCGATGGAAACTTCCTGAGCTCCGCTTCGAGATGGAGACTTTCCACGCCGGCTACCGCGATCTCAGGGTGACCGTCGCCAATGTGTTTTCCTCTTGTGACGGGACCAAGATTGCAATCGAATGGCTGTGGGAAGTGACGCGCAGGTCCGACGGCGAACGGAGCGTCACGCATGACGCGATCATCGTCGACCTTGTGGAAGGTCGAATACGGTCATGGCGAGAGTACTTCGACCCCACTTCGTCAGTAGAAGGTTAGAACTCGTAGCGCGATCTCAGGAACAGGTGATGCCCTGCCCGGCGGAGACCGAGGACGTGGGACTGCGGTGCTCTGCCGGGTGCGAAGCGCACGCCCTCGATCAAGCTGGGACAGTGCGCCCCATCGGGGCTGTCGCCGATCACGATCGGGCACAAGGTGACGAACTCGTCATCGACCTGCCCTGCTGCAAGAAGCGATCCGTAGACACGGGGGCCACCTTCACAAAGCAGCCGCTCGATGCCGTAGTCGCTCCTCAGCGTCGTCATCAGGCGAACGATATCGACCACGTCTTCCCCCAGCTCCACGACGTCCACCCGTGCTGTCACCGATCTCAGACCCTGAGCCGCCTCGGCCCCCAGACGAGTCGTGGCGATCACGACCTCGACGTCGGCGCCGAAGATCGCAGCGTCGAAGGGAACGTCCCCTTTGAGAGAAAGGAAGACAATGAGGGCAGGAGTACGCCGTTTCTCTTGAGCGTGCAGCTCATCAAAGGCGTCAACGTCGTCGGGGAAGATGTGGCCCGGCGTCCACAGATGCTGCGGTTCGGTCCGCAGCGTGTTGTCCCCCATCAGGATCGCGTCCGCCCGAGCGCGCAGAAGACCCATCAGCCAGCGATCGTGGGCGTTGAAACCGGTGACATCACCGCCACCGGCATGTCCGGGCACCGAGAATGACACCCGCCCGTCTCGAGAGGTAGCAAAGTTGATGTAGACGTACGGGCGATCTTCGCGTGCGGGCGGGATGTTCCACGTGCCCCCGTAGATCGCTTCGAATTCGGGCGGGAGCGCGTCGCCGGGTTCCGGGGGGGCATCGATCAAGCTGTCGAACGGCGCGCCGGGCCCACGCGGGTCGAGTGTCATGGTTGTCTCCTCAAGGAAAAGCTCGGTTGCACCCGGGAGCCCGCTTCCCGGGCTCGGAAATGCAAAGAACGAGCTCGCACGCACCGAGGCGCGCTACAGGCCGATGCTCTCATCGATGAATTCGTTTGTGACGATGTCCTCGACGGTTACGTCCGGGTCCCAGGTCCGGACACCCTTTTCTTCGAAGATGGGGTTGAGCAGGTCGACAACCTTCTGGGTCCGCTCCATGTCGAAGTCACCCAGGGTGTCGTTGGGTCCATTGGATACGACCTCGAGCTCCTTCATCCCTTCGACTGCGAACTTGTTGCCGCCGGCACTGAGCGTCCAAAAGGTATCGAGCTCCTCCACTATCTTCAGGAGCTCGTCATTGACAGGTCCAGGATTCTTGATGTAATCCACCTGCGCCTGCTGCATGAGGGGCACCAGCAGCTCGAGGCAGTCGCGCTCCGACTCGAGGTCATCCGGCTTCACACTGATCGTCTGCGTGTAGAACTCGTAGCCGGAGTCGTGGATCAAGAGATAGTCGACCGGACGGCCCCACTCTTTGATGTCGTTCTCGTACTTGTAGGGCTCGTTGGTCGCGAAACCCTGCTGGACGATGTCACCTTCACTGACGAAACGTGCAGGCGATCCATCATACGAACCGTCGATCTGCTCCTCACGGATGAAGCCGGCCCCGGTGAGGTAGTCCATGAACACGCCGCCCTCGAAGTACAGCACGGTCGCGTCCGACTTGCCGATGTCTTCGAACGAGCTGAAGTCGTACGCCTGGGGATCCCACATCAGCATCTGAGGACTTATCTCGAGGGGTGCGAGGATCGCTACAGTTGGAAGACGAGCCGAGTTCTGCACTCCCTCGTCCGTGTTCACATAGCCCAGGAGGATCTCTTCGTCCTGGTACATCTGGGCGCTGTCCTGCTGAAAGCCGATGAAGGGACCCCCGGACCGAATCTCGAGGTCCACACCGGTGTCCCCGATCTCGCCCGTGTAGGTGCCCTTTTCCTTGTCGATCTCCCCGCCGGGGCCGATCAGCTGGTAGGCGCCGCCATGCTCGGGCTCGGGGAACCAGTCGGTCTGAAGCACGACCGGGTCCGGGCATGCCCCGGCAAGTCCGGCCTTCGCCGACCCCCCCTGAGCAGCAGGAGCCGAGTCCTCCTCGCCTCCTCCGCAGGCGGCGAGCAATAGCATCCCCGCAAACAGCATCGCGGCTAGCTTCGTCCCTCTCTTGTGCACGTGCTCTCCTTTCGCGCCCCCGTGGAGCTCGCGTCGGCGTTTCGCCCGTCGGTTCAAAACTGTTGGCCGGAAGTGTCGCGCCAGTGCCGGGTCAGAAGGTGTCCGAACAAACCGAAGAACCAAAAGACCGCCAGTCCCAACAACGATGAGAAGAACAGAGCAGCGAACAACTGCTCCGATTGCAGACCGGCGCGATAAACGTCCAGCAACCGTCCGATTCCAGGCTCGCCTTGGCGGAAGAAGAAGTCTCCCACTATCGCCCCGATAACCGACAGGCCCGCCGAGATACGGAAGCCCGCGAAGATTGCAGGGAGTGCGTGGGGAATTTGAAGCTTGAGCAAGCGGGTCCAGCGGCTCGCCTTGTGCAGTGTGAAGAGATCATGCATCTCCTGGTCGACCGATTGAAGACCGAACAGAGTGTTGGTGATGATCGGGAAGAGAGCGATGATCACGCAGACGATGACCCGGCTTCTGAAGTTGAAATCGAACCAGAAACCGATCAACGGAACGATTGCGAGGATGGGCACGGTCTGGAGGATCACCGCGTAGGGATACAGAGAACGTTCAACCCACTTGCCGAGACTCATCAGCACGGCGAATGAAACACCGATCGCTATTGCGATGACCAACCCCACGAGCGCGACCTGGGTGGTGGAAAGAAGCGCGTCGAGGATTTCGGTGAGGTTCACCGTATCGAGAAAGGACACGATGAAAACGTCGTGCGGGGGCGGCAGAAGGAAGCGTTGAGACTCTTCCAGGACGAGATAGCTGACCGCATACCAGAACGCAATGAAGGCGACGAACACAACCAGCGGTGGTGCGAGATTACTGAACAGACCGGCAGCATGCGAGCGGCGCGCCGGCTTCACGGGGTCGGCGGCAGCCGTGCCGGACCGGGCGGGGTCGAGTCCGGCATCCGGCCGGGCTTCGACGCTCATGTGAGCTCAGACCTCAGCGCATGCGAGATCTCGCCGGACAGCCTGGCGAAATCGGGTTCGAAGCGAAGGTCCGCCGACCTCGGAAACGCAAAGGGAACAGCGAACTCGCCGATTATCCGCCCAGGGCGCGGCGACATCACCAGAACTCGATTGGACAGGTACACCGCCTCGTTGACGGAGTGGGTGATGAAGATCGCCGCGAAGTCCTCGGTGGCAAACAGCCTCAACAGCTCGTCGTTCAGCCGCTCCCGGGTGATCTCGTCGAGGGCGCCGAAGGGTTCGTCGAACAGGAACAGAGGTGGCTTCATCGTCAGGGACCGTGCCAGAGACACCCGCATCTTCATTCCGCCGGAAAGCGCCTTGGGGTAGTGCCGCTCGAAGCCCTTGAGGCCCACCAGGTCGATGACCTCGCGCGCCAACCTCGTTCGCTCCTCCTTGGGCGCCCCCCGCAGCTCGCCGAACAATTCGACGTTGCGCTGAACGTTGCGCCACGGCAACAGTGTCGCATCTTGAAAGACGTATCCGAGCCGCTCGGGGGACGAATCGACCTCGCCACTGGTGGCAGGGCTCAAACCCGAGGCCATGCGAAGCAAGGTGGACTTGCCGCATCCCGATGGGCCGACGATCGCAACGATCTCCTCCGGTCTCACCTGGAATGAGACATCGTCGACCGCGTGGGTCCCGTCTTCGAAGACCTTGCCCGCGCGGCGAAACTCGATTATCGGCGCGTTTGCGGCAACGGCCTCAGGGTTCAATGACGACCGCACACGCGTGCCAGGCGAAGATGGGCTTGTCTGCTCCAATTCCCCCTCCGGGTCCCTCGGTTCTGTGGTTCCTCGCTTCGTTCGTGCTCCGCAGTGGTAGGACCACCGCCATGTTCCCCGACGTGCCACCCCCATGTCAAGGCACTATCGTAGGGTGACGACAGCCGATCCGGTTGCGTCCGAAGGGTTCTGTCCCTTGACAGGGACGGCCACAAGTCACTAGATTGCGCTGGTCAGACGTGTTACCAAAGCTGAGGAGAGCTTGAGCCCCCACCACGCCGTCATCGCCCTGGTCGAGTGAGCCGCGGTCGCGACTCACTCCAGACGATCGCCCGGGTGCCGCGCTCGCAGCTCGTTCGCGAGCAGCTGCGGGAGGCCATCGATCGCGGCGATTTCGGGCCGGGCGAAGCGCTGCCCTCGGAACGCGAGCTGGTTGAAACCTTTCAGGTAAGCCGCGTCAGCGTGCGCGAGGCGATCCGTTCCCTCGAGGCGATCGGCTATGTCGAAGTCCACCAGGGTCGTGGGTCATTCGTGACCAAGGGCCCGGCCGACGAATACGTCGACGCCTTCGCCCGTTGGCTTGCCGTACACAAAGAAGAGGTCATGGATCTTCTCGAGGTACGGGGGGCGCTCGACGAACTGGCCGCGGAAGGGGCCGCGCAGCGAGCGGATGAATCTGCCATGAATCGCTTGCAACAAGCGCACGACGCGTTCTCCTCCGCCGCTCGAGAGCCCGACGGAGAGCTGGATCGCCTCGTGCAACTGGACATCACCTTCCATCAGTCAGTCGCTGAAGCCAGCGGCAGCACACTGCTCATTCATCTGCTCCAGGATCTCAACCACCATCTCGGTGAGTCCCGGAAGATAACGCTTGCGCCCAGCGGCCGGCCCGTCAGGTCCGCGGCCGAGCACGCCGCCATCGTCAAGGCCATCAGCGCGCGCCGCCCGGCGGAAGCGAAGCGGGCCGTAGCCACCCACCTGGCTGCCGTCAGAACTGCCGTGAGCGACTTCGAGGCGATGAGGGCGGCGGCCGCGGGTCCTCCGGTCGCTCCGTCGAGCTGAACGAGAAAGGAGCATCATGTCCACAGGGCTCACAACCGGCACCGGGAGAACCGCCTGGACCACGCTGGCGCTGCCGCGTTCGAATCAATCGTTTGTGAAGGTGAGCGATGAGTCCCTCGCTAGCCGCGACCCGGCCACAGGGGAGCTCGTGGCCACGGTAGGGGTCTCTACTGCCGAGGACGTGGCAGCCGCGGTTGATCAAGCCCGCGCGGCCTGGAGCCGCGGCGGCTGGAGAAGCGATGGGGCTCAGAGGGCCCGTGTGCTCTACGGGTTCGCCCAGGCTCTGAGGGCGAACCAGGAGCGTCTCGCCGAGCTCCTGACCCGGGAACAGGGCAAGACCATTCACGAGGCCCGTCTCGAGATCGCCGGCTCGGCGGAGATGACCGAGTACTACGCCGGACTAGCTCGCGCCGTGTACGGGAGATCGATGGTTCTCAAAGATGACGTTCAGTCCGTCGTCCTGCGAGAGCCAATGGGGGTCGTGGCGGTGATAACTCCGTGGAACTGGCCCCTGACTCTCCTGGTACGTTCACTCGCGCCCGCGCTGGCAGCCGGAAATGCTTGCATCGTCAAGCCCGCAAGCCTTACGCCCGCCATCACGGTCGAGGCATTGGAGCTCCTCGACGGTCAGCCCGACATGCCACCGGACATCCTGTCCTGTGTCATCGGATCCGGCTCCGAAGTGGGAGATGCGCTGGTCGGCAGCGACGGCGTCAACATGATCGCCTTCACCGGCGAGACGCAGACCGGGATCAATGTGATGAAGCGGGCCGCCGAAGGGCTGCGCAAGGTCGCCCTCGAGCTCGGGGGCAAGTCGCCCAACATCGTCTTTGCCGACGCGGACATGGACAAGGCCCTTGCGGGCACCGAGAACGCAATCTTTACCACCTGTGGCCAGATCTGCACTGCAGGGAGCCGCCTCCTGGTCGAAGAAGGGGCATACGACGAATTCGTCGACCGGCTCGCAGGCATGACACGCCGGCTGCGCGTCGGCGACGGCCTTGTCGAATCCAGTCAGTTGGGGGCGGTCGTTTCGGCCGGCCAGCAGAGAACGATCCTCGATTACGTGGACGCCGGTAAGAAAGAAGGAACTCTGGTTGCCGGCGGAGATGCTTTGACCGGCGGGCCTTATGACGGAGGTAATTTCGTCGCCCCGGCGGTGTTCACCGACCTTCCCGAGCGATCTCGCCTCATTCAGGAAGAGATCTTCGGGCCGGTTCTGACCGTTCAGCGCTTCGGCGACGATGACGAGGCCGTCGCGTTGGCAAACAGCACCGACTACGGGCTGGCGGCCGGGATCTGGACGCAGAATCTGCATCGGGCATGGAGGGTGGGCCGCGCCGTCGATGCTGGAACGGTGTGGGTCAACACCTACCACCACTTCTACAGTGAAGCCGAAGTGGGGGGCTTCAAGCACTCCGGTATCGGCCGCCAGCAAGGGGTTGAGGGCATTCACGAGTTTACCGAGACCAAGCACATCAACTTCGACGGCAGCCCCACCCTGTGGTAACCGAACAGGCCCCAGCGGTCCTCGATCCGCCCTTGGCCGGTAAGGTGGCCGTGGTCACCGGCGCGGCGCGGGCCATCGGGCAGGAGATCGCAATCACCCTGGCGACGCGAGGCGCGACCCTGGTCTCGATCGACCTTGCGGCGTCAACCGACACCGTGACGTCGGTGGAGTCACTGGGAGGCGAAGCCGTCGGCCTCACCGCCGACGTCGCCGACGAGGCTTCGGTGCAAGAGGCCTTCGACGAGGTCGGCAGCCGCTTCGGGCGTATCGATATCCTCGTGAACAACGCCGGCTTGTTTGCCGGGCTCGAACGGCGCCCCTTCTGGGACATAGACGCGGGCGAATGGGATCGCGTCACAACCATCAACATACGATCAGTTTGGCTGTGCGCCCGGGCGGCGTCGCCTTTCATGCGCGCGGCGGGGACGGGTTGTGTCGTGAACCTCTCTTCCAACACCGTCACCTTCGGCATGCCCAATCTGCTGCATTATGTTGCGTCCAAGGCGGCGGTAATCGGCATGACCCGCAGCATGGCTCACGAGTTGGGCCCTCACGGTGTCACCGTGAACGCGGTCGCACCCGGCCTCGTCACAACCGAGGTGACCAAGGAGTGGGTGTCGGAAGATTACCGCCGGCAGGTCGCCGAAGGACAATGCATCAACAACCCCATCCTTCCCGCAGACATCGCAAAGACGGTGGCCTTTCTTGCCGGGCCCGACGCCCGGATGATCACCGGCCAGACCATTCTCGTGAACGGCGGGGCCACCATGGGGCCGGCGTGAAGCACTCCATCTCGCTCAAGTTCATGTGGAGCGATCAGGAGCTTTCCGAGAGGGCCAAACGGGCGGCGGAGCACAACTTCGACCTCGTCGAGTTGTGGGACTGGCGCGCCGAGCCGGTCGACGACCTCGCCGCGGCCTGCCGCGACGCGGGCATAGGGATAGCGGGTTTCTTCGGACACTCCCACGGAGGATTGCGAGACCCATCACAACGCGACGACGTCTTGTCTTCGCTTGCCGAATCGGTCGAGGTCGCCGAACGCGTCGGCGCCACGCAGCTGCACATGTTCTCCGACGACATCGGGCCCGACTCGGTGATCAGCAAGCCCCCTTCCCTCCCCTGGGAATCTCAGTGGCAGTCGTGCCTCGACGGGCTGAGGGAATGCGTGGCGCTGGTGGAAGGCAAGGGCATCAATCTTGTGCTCGAGTCCATCAACACCGTCTTCGTCCCCGGCTACTTCCTCGATCACGCGGGCCGATCCCTTGCGCTGTGCCGGGCCATCGATCATCCGCAAGTGACCATGTTCTTTGACTGCTTCCACCAACAGCTTGTCGCCGGGCGGCTCATAGAGAACCTCGTGGCCGCCCTCCCGTATACGCAGGCGGTCCACATCGCCGACGTACCCGGCCGCGGCCAGCCGGGGACCGGTGAGATCAACTTCCACGGCATCAAGCGGGTCCTCGACGGGGAGGGCTACGATCGCCAGCTGACCTTCGAAACGGTGCCCAAGGACGGCGACAGCGAAGCCGCGGTGAAGGCGATCAAACAAGTGTGGTCCTTCTAGTGCACCTGCGCGGGATTGAAGGGATGTCGGTTCTCGTAACCGGCGCCGGACGCGGCATCGGGCTGGCGGTGACGGAGCGGCTGGTCGAAGAAGGTGCTGTGGTGGCGGCCGCCGACCTCAGTGAGCCGGTTGAATGCGAAGGCGCGAAGACCCGGTTGAGCGGTGACGTCACGTCCGCAGAGGATGTCGATCGCATCTTCGAGGACGCGTGGGGTGCGTTGGGGGGACTCGACGCACTCGTTCTGTGCGCTGGGATCCACTGGGTGGGCCCTACCCATGAGATGGCCCCCGAAGACTTCGACCGCGTCCTGGCGGTAAGCGCACGGGGGACCTTCCTATGCTGCCGCGCCGCGCTCCCCCGCATGGCCGATCGCAAGTCGGGCCGCATCCTCACCTTCGGTTCGACAGCAGCAGTTGCCGGCGCTCCCGGCCTCACGGCCTACGCAGCCGCGAAGGGAGCGGTCCTGCAGATCACCCGCTCGATCGCTGCGGAGTACGCCCACATCGGGATCCGCGCAAACTGCCTCTGTCCCGGCGCCACGAACACGCCGTTGTTGCGGGAGCTCATGGCCGATCGCTCAGACCCTGAGAAGTTTCGGGATGCACATCCGATCGGCCGATTCGCCGAGCCCGCGGAGATAGCGGGTACCGCAGCCTGGCTGCTGAGCGACGACGCGTCCTACATGGTCGGAGCGACGGTGATGTGCGACGGGGGGTTCACGACCGTATGAGCGGCCACACCGCGCTGGTCACGGGGGGAGCGCAGGGCATCGGTGCAGCGGTGGCACGCCGCCTGGCGCGCCGTGGTGACGAAGTCTGGCTTGCGGACCTCGAAGCCAAACGTCCTGCCGGCGAAGACCTTGCCGGTAGCCTGGGCGCGGGTTTCGTCGCAATCGATGTCTCCGAGCACTCGAGTGTGGATCAGGCCGTCAAGGGGTGCGAAGGGCTGGATGTGCTCGTTAACTGCGCCGGCGTGACCATTCCGGGCGAACCCGTCGACGAGGTGCCTGCCGAGCACTGGAACACTCAGATAGCCGTAAATCTTACCGGAACATGGCTCTGCCTTCGGGCGGCCGCCGGGTCCATGCGGGCGCGGGGGTGGGGACGAATCGTCAACCTCGCGTCTGGGCTTGCCACGCGCGGAATGCCGGGCAGCGCAGCCTATGCAGCTTCGAAAGCCGGAGTTACCGGTCTGACCCGCGCCGCGGCGGCGGACCTCGCGCCGCACGGCATCACCGTCAACGGCGTGTCCCCCGGATACGTGGACACCCCCATGACCCGAGACTTTCCAGAGGCCTTGCGTGCGGCACGCCTCGGCGAGATAGGGATGGGGCGCTTCGCGGACCCCGACGAGATTGCTGCAGTGGTCGAGTTCCTATCCTCCGATGACGCCGGTTACGTCACCGGCGAGGTAATCGACGTGACCGGTGGGTTCAGGATCTGTTAGCGATGGATTTCCGACTTCGAGGAGCGCCATGACTCTGTCCGTTGCCACGCTCGATGAAAAGAAGCTTCTCGAACTCTATAGAAAGATGGTACTGATCCGGCGCTTCGAGGAGAAAGCATCGGAGTTGAGACAGGCTGGCTTCATCCCCGGTTTCCTCCATCCCTACATCGGCCAGGAGGCCGTTGCAACCGGGACTTGTGCGTCCCTCGAAGCTTCGGACGTAATCACGAGCACACATCGAGGGCACGGGCACATGCTGGCTCGCGGCGCCGATCCAAAGCGAATGTACGCAGAGCTGTACGCCCGACAAGATGGTTACAACCGCGCCAAGGGCGGCTCCCTGCACATGATCGACACGGAACTTGGATTCCTGGGCGCCAATGGGATCGTCGGTGGGGGGATACCCCTTGCCACGGGGGCCGCTCTGCAACTCAAGCTCAAGGGCTCGAAAGGAGTGGCCGTGAGCTTCTTCGGCGACGGTGCCACCAACCAGGGCAGCTTTCACGAATCCCTGAACCTTGCGTCGCTGTGGAAGCTCCCTGTGATCTTTGTGTGCGAAAACAACCTCTACGGTGAGTTCACGCCTCAGGACAAGCACCAACCAATACGTGATATCGCCCGGCGAGCCGACTCCTATGCGATGTCGGGAGAGATCGCCGACGGCAACAACGTACTCGACATGCTCCGAGTCACGTCAGAGGCCGCCGACAGGGCGCGCGCCGGCGGCGGGCCGACGCTCGTCGAGGCCAAGACGTACCGGCATCGCGGGCACTACGAGGGAGACATGGGACGGTATCGCTCGGCAGAAGAGGTCGAGGAGTGGATGGCGAAGGATCCGATCTTGAACCTCGAGACCGGGCTTCTGCAGGATTCCCGCATTGCTCAGCAAGAGCTCGACCGCGTCCGCGATGACATCGAGGCGCAACTCGATGCGGCCGCCGGCTTCGCCGAAGCCAGCGCTCATCCCCGTCCCGAGGAAGCGCTCGAGGATGTCTTCGCCGGACCCGCTGGGGCGGGATCGGCATGACGACGATGACCTACGCACAAGCCATTCGTGAGGGCCTCGACGAGGCGATGCGCGCCGACGACGAGGTCTTTCTGATCGGCGAGGACATCGGCGAGGCCGGGGGCGTCTTCGGTGTCACCAAGGGACTGTGGGCCAAGTATGAGGAACGGGTGCTCGACACGCCCATCTCGGAGGAAGCGCTCGTGGGGGCGGCAGCCGGGGCGGCGCTTCTGGGTGGACGCCCGGTGGCCGAGATCATGTTCAGCGACTTTTCCACGCTGGCCATGGACATGCTGGTCAACCAGGCGGCAAAGACCAGCTACATGACCGGCGGCCGGCTCTCTTGTCCTATGACGGTGCGCATGGTGACGGGAACCGCCGGCGCCACCGCAGCTCAACACTCGCAGAGTCTCGAAGCCTGGTTCACGCACACGCCCGGGCTCAAGTGCGTTGCGCCCTCCACCCCCGCCGACGCCAAAGCATTGATCAAAACCGCCATAGACGATTCGGATCCCGTGCTCTTCTTCGAGCACAAGATGCTCTACAACTTGAAGGAGGAGGTCCCGGACGAACATGATGCCCTGCCTTTGGGCAGGGGTAATGTCGTGCGTTCCGGGACGGACGTGACCATCGTCTCCTACCTCAAGACGCTCCATGAAGCCGTGAAGGCTGCACAGGACCTCGAACGTGACGGCATCTCGGCCGAGGTCTTCGATCCCAGGAGCCTTGTTCCCTTCGATCGTGAGGGACTCGGCGCGTCCCTCGAACGCACCGGCCGCCTGGTCATCGCCCACGAGGCACCCACAACGAACGGATTCGGTGCGGAGATCGCAGCGATCGCAAGCGAAAGCTTCTGGGATTTGCTGAAGGGCCCGATCGTTCGTGTCTGCGGACGGGACACTCCGGTTCCCTATGCGCCCGAGCTAGAGGGGTTCGTGCTGCCGGATGCCCAACGCATCACAGAGAGCGTGCGCCGGATGATGTCACAGGAGGTGGCTACGAAAGCATGATGCCGGAAGGAGCAGCCCATGGGTGAGATCGTCAAGCTGCCGAAGTTCGGGCTGACGATGGAGGAGGCCTCGATATCCGAATGGTCGGTTGAGGAGGGCGAATCAATCTCCAAAGGCCAGGTTCTGGCCATCATCGAAAGCGAGAAGGTCGAGATGGAGCTTCCTTCGCCGGCATCGGGCATCGTCGCCAAGCACCTCGTGGCCAAGGGGGCCACTGTGGCGGTCGGAGAGGATGTCGCGATCATCGCTGCCGACCAAGCCGAGCTGTCGAACATCAGCGATGACTGAGGGGGCACCATGCCGGTAGTCACGGTTCAGATGTGGGAGGGGCGAACCCCGGAACAGAAGCGTAGGCTCATGCAGGCACTCACCCAGGCCATGGTGGAACACGCAGGAGCGCGTCCCGAAGCACTCCATATCGTCCTCCATGAGATCCCGAAGGAGAACTGGGGAAGCGTCAGCACCCTGGGACAGGCCGGCCGAACATAACCATGACCGTCGACCTCCTCGATCCGGCCACAACCGCTCTCCTCGTCATCGACATGCAGAACGCTTTCTGTCACCCAGAAGGGACTCTGGGGGTCTCCGGCGTGCCCGTCGAACCGGCGCAGCGAATCATTCCACCGGTGCGCAGGCTCGTCGAGAGCTGCCGGTCGGTCGGAGTCCCCACCTTGTGGACCATCCAGGAGCACTTTGCAACCGATCACAGCCGCGCACGAAAACGGTTGGCGTCACACACGTCGAAGCGCAAGCAGATCTCGGCACTGGCGGGAACCTGGGACGCTGAGATCGTCGCCGAGTTGGCGCCGCTGGCCGCAGACCCGGCGCTGGTGATCCACAAGCACCGCTTCGGCGCCTTCTACGAGACGCGCCTCGAGAAAGTGCTCGACATGATGGGTGTCGAGGCTCTCCTGATCACGGGAGCGACCACCAACGCCTGCGTCGAGACCTCGATCCGCGAGGCCTACCTGCGTGATTACGACATCGTTGCGGTGACCGACTGCATAGCAGGAGTGAGGGAGGAATGGGTACCGACGGCACATGAAGTATGGAGGCAGTACTTCTGCGAGCTGGCCACATCGAAGGAAGTGGAGGGTTGGCTTGTGAGCTCGGCGCACCCGCGTGCCGTTGCGCTGGCCCACCTTCTGCTGCAGGTAAGCGACCTGGACGCAGCCGAACACTTCTATCTAGACCTCCTCGGGCTAACGGTCAAGAAACGAGAGGAGTTTCGCGACGGGCGTCCGTTGCTCGTGACCAACGAGGGCCTGGGCCTGACCGATGGCGGACCGGGCGAGCCGGGCCCGGTCGAGCACATTGCCTTCCGGGGCCGCGACATCCCCGCCATGGCGGAGCGGGCGCGGGCCGAGGGGATCACGATCATCCGAGGCCCCGAGCCCAGCTCGTACGGTCAATCGTTGTATCTCGCCGATCCCGACGGCAATCAGGTCGAGCTCTTCGGTCCGCCGGAAAGCGAAGGGTGAGCATGGGCTCCGAATCCCAGGCCGCGGACCAGCTCGCGCAGGAGATCGTCAGCAAGTTGCGCGGCGCCATGGGGGCCGAGGGCCTCGACGCGCTCCTTCCGATGTCTCCCGACAACCTCGCCTACACCGCCGGCGCGGTACCTCCATCTTTGAAGACGGTCCGGCTGCGGCTCGCAGCCTGTCTGATCCCTCGAGAGGGAGAGACCGAAGCCGTGGTTGTGGCTCTCGAGGGCCCACTAATGGCAACGCAATCGAGGATGGCAAAGACGACAACATATCGCGAGTTTGCGGAAAACGCCGTCGGGAAAGTGGCGAGTTCTCTGAAGCAGCGAGGCCTCGACGGCGGCCGTATTGGGATCGAAGAAACCTACCTGCCTGTGGCGTTTTACCGGGCGTTGCAGGATTCGCTCCCCCGGGCCGAGCTCTTCCCGGCGGACGAGCTTCTGTCCGAGGTCCGGTCGCTCAAATCCCCTCGCGAGATAGAGCTGATCCGGGACATCGGAAGCGCGGCGCAGCGCATCGCCGAGAGCTGCACCGCGCGGGTTCAGGCCGGCGCGACCGAACAGGACCTCGGCGGCATGATCACCGAGGAGTATGCCGCGGCGGGCGGAGACGAGCTCACCATGCTGGTCGTCGGTTCGGGTGAACGGTCGGCCCATCCCAACGCGCCGCCGACGGACAGGGTCATGGCGGCCGGCGACATCGTTCGTCTCGACATCATCGGCACCAAGCACAACTACTACTCCGACGTCGCACGCACGGCCGTCGTTGGTGAACCTACTCGGGAGCAGCAGGAGATCTATGACCTCTTGCTGCGAGTCCACGAGCAGTCGCTCGAGGCGCTGCGCCCGGGCGTCCAGACCTCGGACGTCTATCGAATCTACAGGGAGTCGATGGAGCGGGCCGGGCTTCCCCCGTATCATTTCGTGGGTCACGGACTCGGTGTGACGTTACACGAAGAGCCGTTCATCAATGAGTTCAAGTCGGTCGCCGTCAAGGAGAACATGGTGCTCTGCATCGAACCTCTGACAATGCTCGAGGATCGCTTCGGCATGCAGATCGAGGATGAGGTCGTCATCACCTCCGACGGCTACGAACCCATTACCCGCGCAGGCGCAATGCTGCAGATAGAGGGCTGACGCGTGCAGATCACCGGCTGTGAGGTGTTCATGGTCGAACTTCCCTCGCGCCGCGAGCACACATGGGCGAGCAAGATGACGACTCCCATAGGTCATCACGCAATCGTTCGCGTGGACACCGACGAGGGCATCAGCGGATGGGGAGAGGCGCCTGCCATCGCGACGTGGGGCGGCTCGTCGATGAGATACTACGGCGAGACCCCTGAAACGGTGCGACACATCGTTTGCGACTACCTCATACCTCGCCTTACCGGCGCCGATCCCATGCACATCGGGCCCGCTCATCTGCTCATGGACGAAGTGGTCAAGGGGCATCCCTATGCGAAGGCCGCGATCGACGTGGCACTCCATGACATCTCGGGCAGAGCACTGAACGTACCTGTATATGTCCTCCTCGGTGGCGCACAACGCGACCGAATCCAGATAGCTCACTCGCTCGGCATCATGGATATAGATCGGTGCATCGAGGAGGCCGAACAAGCCGTCGCCGAGGGCGCGACGACGATCAAGTGCAAGACCGGGCTTGACGCGCAGCGCGACCTCGACCTCGTCCACAGGCTCAGAGACAAAGTGGGCTCCGAAGTCGCCATACGCGTCGACGCGAACGAGGGCTACAAGACCGTCACCGAGGCCGTGGCGGTCGGGCGCGCCCACGAGCCGGACGACATCTTTGTCTATGAACAGCCTGTGGCCGGAGCTCGCGCCCTCGCGCAGGTGGCGGCCCGGGTGGCAACGCCCGTAATGGCGGATGAGTCGGCATGGACGGCCGAGGATATCGTCGATCTGGCCGAGCTCGGCGCGGCAGAATGCTTCTCCTGTTACGTGACGAAACCGGGTGGCCTGTACCGCGCCCGGCGTCAGGCGGAGATCGCCGCAACGCTGGGTCTGTACTGCGACATAGGCGGTTCAATCGAGATGGGAATCGGCAACGCAGCAAATCTCCATTTGGGTGCCGCTCTCGGCAATGCGATCCTCCCAAGCGTCTGCCCGGTAACCAAACCCCTCGGCCGGCCTGGTCCCGAAGTGGCAGGGATCTATTACACCGACGACATCGTCTGCGACTCGTTCGGATTTGCCGACGGATGTGTGCTCGTTCCCCAGGGTCCCGGGCTCGGGGTCGAGGTCGATCAAGAGAAGCTCGCACACTACGCGCGATGACTTGCGTAGCGGTCGCAGGGGCGGGAGCAGGAGGAATGGCGGCCGCGGTGGATCTCTCCCTGCGAGGCCACGAGGTTCGCCTCTGGAACAGATCCGCGGCGACGCTCGAACCACTCAGAGCGGCCAAGACGATTGCCTATGACGGAGCTCTCGGTGACGGAGCCATCGACATCGCCGGCATCGAACACGATCTCGCCGCCGCGATCACCGGCGCCGACGTCGTTGTCGTCACCCTTCCCGCCCTCGCCCACGAGCACGTGGCAAGTGCGCTGGCCGAGTTGGGATGCACCCTTCCGGTGGTGTTGAATCCCGGTCATACCGGAGGTGCCCTGCACTGGCGCAAAGTCTTTGCACGAACCGGCACTCCGCCTCCTCCAATCGCAGAGTTGTCGACACTGACCTACGTGGCGCGCAAGCAGACGCCGTCGTCGGTGACCATCTCGGGCGTTGCAGGCAGAGTGCATGCAGCCTGCCTGCCGGGTGACGGGCACGCGCTCGAGCGTGCCCACACGCTGTGGCCGTCGGCGGCTCCCGCGCAGGACGTCTTGGCAACCGGGCTGGCGAACGTGAACATGGTTCTCCACCCCCCGGGGGCCGTTCTCGCCGCCGCGTGGGTTGAGGCGACCCAGGGCGACTTTCTCTTCTACGTCGACGCCATCACCCCTGGGGTCGCACGGCTGATCGAGCGCCTCGACGCCGAGCGCCTGGAGGTAGCGCGCGCCTTTGGGCACGTCCTCCCTTCTCTCATCGATGAAATGGCAGCTGTCGGAACCGCCGACCCCTCAGGCGCCGCCGCCGGAGACATAGGCTCGGCCATCGCAAACGGGCAGGCAAACAGCCGTATAAAGGCCCCCGACTCGTTGGGCCATCGCTATTACAAAGAGGACTTCGGCTACGGGCTGGTCCCACTGTTGGCTCTCGCCCGCATAGCCGGCGTCGAAGCGAACATCGCCGTTGCGCTGCTGCGTGTGGCCGAGGCCGCCACCGGCGAAGAGCTCGGGGCGCGCGGGCTGACGGCAAAGCGCTTGGGTATCGAGAACCTGGACCTGGACGGGTTGGTGGATTTGGTAAGGGGCCACGGATGAGCGTCGATGCGCCCGTCGAATGGGGCTCCCTGGTCATCGCCGTTGTCGCGGGCGACGAACGCGAGCAGGAGATCGCCCGTCTCGCCGCCGGAACCGGCGCCCAGGTGCGCACCTTCGGATTTCCCCTCCCCGAAGAACACGTGCCGGGCCTGCTCCGATGTGATGACGCCGCTCTTGCTCTGAGAGGGGCCGATTACGCCTTGTTTCCCATTCCGGGGATCGGCGCCGACGGCAGTCTCTATGCGCTCGGGGGGCAGCCGATCGTTCCCGACGAGGCGTTGCTGAGGGAGGTGGCCGCGGGCGCGCACATCATCCTCGGACGCGCCGACGATCGCCTCAGGGCGGCCGCCCAGGCGTCGGGAGTCCCCTTGCACGAATACGAGGGGGACGTCGAGCTCATGCTTCAGCGGGCGCCGGCGATCGTCGAGGGAGCGTTGGAGAAGGCAATCGAGAACACCGAGGTGACGATTCACTCGGCGGCAGTAGCCGTCGTCGGCCAGGGCAACATCGGTTCGGTCCTCACCAGGACGTTGATCCTTCTCGGTGCCCGGACGTACGCAGCGGCGCGCAACCCCGTCCAGAGAGCCGCCGCCCACGTGGCCGGGGCAACCCCGCTGCCGCTCGAAGACCTGGGCGCGCTGGCGCCTCGCCTGGACATGCTCTTTTCGACCGTGCCGGCGCCGGTTGTGACACGGGAGCTGCTCGAGAAGCTGCCACGGGGATGTCTGGTGATGGATCTCGCAGCGCCTCCTGGTGGAGTCGACCTGGCCGCCGCAGAAGAGCTTGGATTGACCGCCGTGTGGGCGAGAGGGATGGGGCGGCGCGCCCCGGTCACAGTCGGGCGCAGCCAGTGGGCCGGGATCAGGAAGCTGATCGAAGAGATCGAGAGGAAGCGGGCATGAAAGCGAACCTGGTGATCAAGAATGCGCACGTCGTTACCCATGCAGGAGAATTTCGTGGTGGTGTCGCATCGCTCGACGGCTGCATCGTCGCCGCCGGAGCCGATGACTCTCTGCCGGCCGGCGAACGCGTCATCGATGCCGGGGGCCGCACTCTGATGCCCGGTGTGATAGACCCGCACTGCCACCTCGGCGTCAACTATCCATACGACGAGGACATGCGGACAGAGACGGCGGCAGCCGCACGGGGCGGTCTGACCACAGTTCTGTTGTACATCCGCACCAAGGAGCCCTCGTACATTCCCTTTTACAACGAGCGATCGAAGGTGGGCGCCGATAACGCGCACATCGACTTTGGCTTCCACTTCGGTATCCAGCGCGAGGAGCACATTCACGAGATCCCCGACATCGTCCGTGAAACAGGGATACGTTCCTTCAAGCTGTACTTCGGCTACGAACCCGACAACCCGATCGGCATCGTTCCGGCCACCGATGGCTGGGTTTTCGCAACGATGCGCTCAGCCGCCGCCATCGACGGTGGCGTAGTGTCCGTTCACTGCGAGAACACCGGCATCGCTACCTGGCTGAAGGATGAGATCAAGGCCACCGGTCGTCAGGACCTGGCGGCGTATTCAGAGTCCAGGCCGCCCTTCTGCGAGGTCGAGACGGTCTCCCGCATGATCTTTCTCGCCGAGCTCACCGGGTGCCCTCTCTACGTGGTACACACCACGGCAGGCGAAAGCCCTGTCGTCGCGGAGGCGGCGCGCGCTCGAGGCGTGGATGTGACCATCGAGACCTGCCCCCATTACCTCACGCGCACCGCCTACGACGACGATCTCGACATGAGCGCAAAGATCTCACCTCCGCTGCGCGACCGGGCCGAGGTCGAGGGCCTGTGGCGTGGGATCTTCGACGGCAGCGTACGCAGCCTCGGATCGGATCATGTGCCCTTCTTCCCGAAGGCCGGCAAGGATTTGTGGTCCGAGAAGCCCGGCATCGTGTCGTTCCCGTGGGAGCTGCCCCTGCTGCTGACCGAGGGGGTGCACAACAGAGGCCTGCCGTTGACCAAGCTCGTGACCATGAACTCGTTCACTCCGGCGCACCGCTTCGGCCTCTACCCGCGCAAAGGGTCCCTGCTGCCGGGGTCGGATGCAGACCTTGTACTGGTCGATATGGACGAAGAGAGAGAGGTCGTCCACGACGGAAAGGGAACCTGTATCTACGAGGGCATGAAATTGAAAGGCTGGCCGGTGCTAACGGTGTCCCGGGGCCGAGTCGTGTTCGAAGATGGCGCCGTGGATCCGGATTCTGCGGGCCACGCCAACTGCGTCACCCGGCCGGCGGACCGAACGTGAACGCAGACGTTTCGAGCACCACTCTCATACAGCACCTTGACTTCATCCTCACGGTGGACGACCACGACCGGGAGCTTCGCGATGGTGCGATCCTCATACAGGACGATCGCATTCAAGCAGTAGGAACCACCGAGGAGGTCATCGGGGGCCGCTCCCCCGGCTCCTTCGACGAGGTTGTCGACGGCAGGGGGTTGGGCGCTACACCGGGCTTCGTCGACACCCACGTGCATCTCTCAGAGACCTTGTCGCGCGCCGTCTTTCCCGACAATCTCGGGACGCGAGCCTGGGTGTTCCATTGGGCGAAACCCTTCTACGCGCACGTCAACGCCGAGGACGAGCGCATCAGCGTCTTGGCCGGCACCGCCGAGATGCTTCGCTGCGGCACCACCTGCTTCCTGGACATGGGTGCTCAGAATGATCCTGGTGTCACCGCCACCGCTGCAGGAGAAATCGGGATTCGGGGCATCACCGGTCGTCACGCCGCCGACCGGAAGCCCGAGCGCCTCCCACCTGGTTGGTCGGATGAGATGGTCGAGCATCACTTCTTCCGAAACTCACAGGAGGCGCTCGAGGCCCTCGAAGGTTGCGTCAGGGAATGGGATGGGTACGCCGGAGGACGCATTCGCTGCTGGGTGAACATCGAGGGGAAGGAACCGTGCAGCCCCGAGTTGCACGTCGGCGCGCGCGCCCTTGCCGAGAGCCTTGGGGTCGGAACCACCTATCACATCGCCTCGAGCATCGAAGAGGCGCGGGTCTCCGAAAAACGATATGGATGCTGGCCGATCACTCGCATCGCCGAAATGGATGGACTGGGCCCCAATCTGGTGCTCGCCCATGCAGTTGCTGCGACCGACGAGGAAGTGGGACTCCTCACAGAGCACCGCACCTCGGTCGCCTTCTGCCCCTCGACTTCCCTCAAGCTGGCCAAGGGTGCGACCGCCATCGGCAAGTACCCAGAGATGCGGGATGCCGGCGTGTGGGTGGGGCTCGGAACCGACGGAGTTGCTGCCGCCGGAAACATGAACCTGATGCGTCAACTGTATCTCGTGGCGGGTCTCTTCAAAGACGCTAGGGTCGACCCCGAGATGGTAGGGGCCCATCAGGCCTTGAGGATGGCCACAATCGAAGGGGCCCGGGCTCTCTCGTGGGACGACGAGATCGGTTCGCTCGAGCCGGGGAAGAAAGCCGACCTCGTGCTCTTCGATCTCGATCACTTCGAGTGGACGCCTTATCGGGATCCGGTACAGGCACTCGTCTGGTCGGTGAGCCCCGCATCCATCGCGCAGACCTGGGTCGACGGCCGCTGCCTCTTCAAAGACGGCAGAGTCGCGACCCTCGATGAGGATGCGTTGCACGTTGAAGCGCGGGTTCGAGCCGCCGATATCGTTCGGCGCGCCGGTCTCGAAGCTGCCGACGTGCCCGTCACCACGACCCTGTACGAGTGAGCTTGGGCGCGGCATCCGAATCTCCCGAACCTGTGCGATTCGAATGTGTGGCCCTGCCGGGAACGACGGGGGCATTCGACGTCGGCATAGCAGGGGGCCGGATCCAATCGATCACCCCATCGAATGCGGGGACCCCTGAGCGTCTCTTGCTGCCCGCTTTCGTCGATCTGCACCTGCACGCCGACAAAGCCTACGCGCAGGGCCCCCGGGCGGCAAGATCACTCGAAGACGCGATCCAACAGGTCGAGTCCGTAAAACGGGCGGCGACCGAAGGGGAAATCTTCGAGCGCGCCTGCAGGCTCTTCCGGCGCGCCATGGCGCACGGTACGACGCGTCTACGCACCCATGTCGACATCGATCCCATAGGGGGATGGAAGCCCCTCAACGCAGTTGCCCGTGCGCGCCGAGAATTCAAGGAGGTGCTCGATGTTTCCATCGTCGCCTTCGCCACCGCTCACTTGGATCCCAGTTCAGCCATCGGGCGCCGAACCATAACCGAGGCGGTGGCCGGTGAGGCCGACATGATAGGTACGGTGGTTCAGTTCCACGACGAACCCACAGCCTCTTTGAATGCAGTGCTGGATCTTGCAACGGAGCTCGAGGTCGATACCGACTTCCATATCGATGAAAAGTCCGGCCCCGGTTACCTGGAAGAGCTCGCCGACCTGTGTCTGTCCAGAAACCTGCACGGCCGCGTCACCGCAAGCCACTGTTGCTCACTGGCGACGATCCCGCCGGAAGATGCTGCACGCACCATCGCCAAGTTGGCGGAGGCCCGGATGAGCGTGATTGCACTTCCAGCCCTCAACCTGCATCTCCAGGACAGGGGAAGCACAACGCCCCGGCGCCGGGGTATCGCTCCGGTGCGCGAGATGCTCGATGCCGGAGTACCGGTGCGCTTCGGCAGCGACAACGTCATGGACGTCTTTTATCCGTATGGAGACGCCGACCCGCTCGAAGCTGCCTTTCTGGCCAGCATCACGGCGCATGTGGACGACGAGGCCGCTCTGCTGCGCGGTGTCTGCGACGGACGGTCGCGGGTGGAAACCGGCATGGTGGCGGATCTTGTGCTTATCGAGGCGGCGTCATGGAATGAAGCAATCGCACGCAGACCACTGCCGAGGACCGTCCTCCGGCGCGGCCGAAGAATTCCCACGGAGAGGAGTGATCAGGAATGACGGAGTTGATAAGAGGGCTCGCCTGGTTGGGGACGCGCACCGATCGATACGATGCTCTTTTGACCTTCTACCGGGACACAATGGGGCTCGTCATCGATCATCAAGAGCCTGACTCCACCGTCTTCAAGCTTCCGGATGGGAGCAAGGTCGAGATATTCGGGCCCACAGACGAGAGTCATACCCATTTCGACAGCGGCCCGGTGGGCGGGTTCCTCGTCACCGACATCGACGCCGCCCGTGCCGCCCTCGAGCAGGGCGGAGCGGAGTTCATCGGAGGCGTGCAGCGGTGGGAGCCAACCGGAGACGAATGGGCGCACTTCCGCGCGCCGGACGGCAACGTTTACGAGCTGACGCAACCAGGATCGGAGTCCTGAGCCTCCACCCGAGTCCGCACACACCTCGAGGAAGGAACCGCCGCCTCCCCCTGCCGGTGAACCCATGCTCCTGCGGTGGGAGTGACGGCGGCGTCGTGACCACCGCCCACCGCTTCGGTTCCCGGACCGTGGTGCCGGTCCAGGGGGCCCACTCAATCGCATGAAGCGCCGCTTTTGGCATAAATTCCCTTAATCCAGGAGCCGTTTTGGACGATAGGTGAAGATGTCACGCCTCTCGTCCGCGCCCAGTTCGGCAATCACGGCAACCCGAGGCCTTTTTCGCCATCGGGTCCGTGGCTCCCTGCGCCGGAGCCGTCCGGGGGCGCCGGCCGAGGCGAGCATCGACTACAAGGCTCTCGTCGAGCAGGTGCCCGCAATCACCTACCTGGCCGGTGTGGGCGCATACGGAGAATGGCGTTACATCAGCCCACAGGTCTACCCCATCCTCGGCTTCACCCCGGAACAGTTCACGACAGAGCTGTGGTTAAGGCAGCTTCATCCGGACGACAAGAACAGGATGGTCGAAGAAGAGCAAGCCCTGCTCAGGAGCAGCGATCAACAGAGGCAGGTGACTGAATATCGATTGTTTGCCAGCGATGGACGAGTCGTCTGGATCAGCGATGAGTATGTCCTTTTCTATACTCCCGAAGGCGAGCCTCTTTACAGAGGGGTCTTGCTGGACATAACGGAGCGTAAGGAGATACAGCAGGCCGCAGCCATGCAGGGGCGGCGCTTCCACTCGCTGGTGCAGGAAATGTCCGACGTGATAGCTGTATTCGACGCCGGTGGCACGATCGACTACGTCAGTCCGTCCATAGAGGGGGTCTTGGGGTTTTATCCGAAAGAGCAAATCGGCACGAGCAGTTTGGCGTTGGTCCACCCAGAAGATGTGGCCGGCACCCGCGAACTTCTAGACGCTGTGGCCAAGCGCCCCGGGGATGCCAAGAGAATCCAGTTGCGTTTGCAGCACAAGGATCGAACCTGGCGTTGGATCGAGATGACCGTGACCAACTTGCTGGACGATCCCAGTGTTGGCGGCTTGGTCTCCAATTACCGCGACATCACCGACCGCAAAGCCTTGGAGGACCAACTGCGTCATCGCGCCTTGCACGACCCGTTGACCGGGTTGGCGAACCGAGCCTTGCTGGTAGATCGGATCACACAATCTCTGTCCCGCGGGAAGCGGCTTCATCAACGCCTTGCAGTTCTCTTTATCGACCTGGACGGCTTCAAGGCCATCAACGACACTCTGGGCCACGCCGCGGGCGATGCCTTCCTGCTTCGAACGGCGCACCGCATGACAGCATGTCTGCGGGCCAACGACACTGCTGCCCGGGTGGGTGGCGACGAGTTCGTAGTCCTGCTGGAGGACGCCGCTGTCATCGAGGACGTTGCAACAACTGCGGAGCGAATAATCGAGTCGATCGGTGCAACCTTCGCCTGGAATGGCAAGGAGAGGCGTATTCGACCCAGCATCGGGATCGTCTTCAGCGGTTCCGGCGGCGAGGCGGTAGAGGAACTACTGCACAACGCGGACGCTGCAATGTATGCAGCGAAGACGAGCGGCAAGGGAGGCTACGAGATGCACCGACCCGAAGACGGAAGACACCCCTCGAAGAATCGCGCAGGCGCAAACGCCGGCGGCCGCTGAGAGTTCAATGGCTACCCCGTCCTGCTCGCCACGCCTCGCGAAGCTTCGTTTGGGTGTGCGTCCGCAGAATGGCGCCGGAGTAGAGGCGGCCGGACACCGGGATCAGTAAGGCGATTGCAGCAAGCGTGAGTGCTACGGATGCGGCGATCTCCCACAGCGGCGCCTCCCCCATGGTTATCCGGAGTGGCATCACGAGAGGAGCGGCTAGGGGGACAAAGGTACCGATCCGCACGAGGGTGCCGTCGGGGTCCTGCAACACCTGAAAAGACAACATGAAGGCTGCGATGAGCACGATCGTCATAGGCGATGTCGTGTTCTGCACCTCTTCCTGCCTGGAACCAAGCGCCCCAGCAGCGGCATACAGCATCGCATAAAGGGCAAAGCCGAGTATGAACCACACAAGGACGATCGCTATCGTTCCGGCTGCTTCGGTCGGAAGCTCGATCACCCCGGTCACGACTGAAGCAATTATCCCCACGGCCGACAACAACAGCAGCTGGCCAATGGCCAAGAGCCCAATGCCGATGACCTTCCCCGCCATCAGCGGCGCCGGCCGCGTCTTTGCGAGCAGGACCTCGACCACACGCGACGACTTTTCTTCGGTGACCCCCATCGAGATCCAGTATCCGTAGGTGATCACTTGCAGATAGAGCAACAGCACGCCAACGGCAGCGATGGCTTCGAGCTGGTCTCCTTGCGGCTCGGGCGGGTCGAGCGCCCTGACCGCCACCGGTTCGGGGTCGAGCACCGCCTGCAGCTCGTCCTGCGGCACCTGACGGGTGCGGATCAGCTCCTGTGCTCTGACTTGCTGCCCGGCGGCCTGAATCACCGCCACGAGATCCTCGGGCGCCTCGGACTCGACCACGAACCGGCCGTCGATGAGAGCGGCGTTCACGTCATCGGACTTGACTGCCGCGGTCGCGTCGGCCTCGTCGGGAAACGAACGGGTTTCGACAGACACTGAAGCGCTCTGAGGCAGGTTCTCGAGGGCCTCCGCAAGTGGACGGGACGCCTTACCGCTGACGCCTAGCCGGCGCTCGTCGTCACCGTCGCCGAACAGCTGAGGCGCGAGAACGATCCCGAGGATGACGACCACGATGAATCCGGTCGAGATGATAAAGGCCTTGTCGCGTAGTCGTTGGCTTATCTCCCGGCGCGCTATGAGTCCGACGGCTCGTGAACTGTTCAGGCTCACTGCGCCACGGCTTCCCGGAACAGCTCGGTCAACGAAGGTCGCTCGGTCGAGAAGTGGCTTACAGTGCCACTCGCTCTGGCTGCATCGAGCACCTGCTCGCCGTCGAGCGAGCCGTCGAGCTGCACCACGACCCAGCACGCTCCCCCGGCGCGAACCGTCACACCGGGCAGAGCTGTCACCTCGTCAACCGCCCCTTCGCTTCCCTCGACCCGTATGGAGCGGCCGCCGGTCGAGCGCAGCTCGTCAACCGTTCCCGAGGCGACGAGCCGCCCATTGTTGATGATGGCGACATCGTCGCAGATCCTCTCGACGAGCTCGAGTTGGTGACTGGAAAACATCACCGCCGCGCCGCCTGCAACCTCGTCTTTCAGCACGTCGCTCATGAGATCGACACCGACCGGATCAAGTCCGGAGAAAGGCTCGTCCAGAACCAGCAGATCGGGATCGTGCGCCAGCGCCAGAGCGAGCTGGACGCGCTGTTGGTTGCCGAGTGACAACGTTTCGACCCTGTCGTTCGCACGCTCCTGCAGGCTGAAGCGATCGACCCACAAACGCGCGCTCGAGGCCGCAGCGTCGGCATCCATTCCGCTGAGCCGGGCGACGTAGATCACATGCTCGAGCACACGCATCTTGGGATAGAGGCCACGCTCTTCCGGCATGTAACCGATCCGGCGGCGTACGGCGCCATCCAGCGGGCGCCCTTCCCACCGGACATCGCCGCTGTCGGGTTCCTGCAGACCAAGCACGATGCGCATTGCAGTTGTCTTGCCGGCCCCGTTGGGGCCGACGAAGCCGACCATACGCCCCTTCGGCACGCTCAACGAGAGATCTTTGAGCGCAACGACGCCACCGTAGCGGCGGGAGACTTCCACAAGCTCGAGCAAATCCCAGTCCTTTGCTAGTCATCAATGGCGTCTTAGTGGATTATGGGTACGCAAGTCACTTGACAGTCATTTCTCCACAAGCTGCGCTTCGTCATGAGCCCGCAGATGGGCCACCGTGGCGGCTTCCTGCTCCAGTTCTGCGCGCCGGCCCGCGGAAATGGGCGACCACGATTCAAGCGTGATCTCCAGTCGCCGCGGTTTCGACTTCGCCCTCCAGGTTGCGACGGGCTCCCCGTCGACCAGCAATACTCCCGGGTTGCCCACGGGTCTCCAGACCTTTTTCCGCACTTCGCGCTGAGGGATCAGATTGTCGCGGTCGCGCTGTGCGAGAAACGGATCGTTCGGAGGCAGAAACCGCACAGCACCCGCTTGAGGCGCCTCTCGCAAGCTATCCAAATCCTCCTCCATGATCCAGTTCCGCTTCCCCTCCAACTCTACCGGGACCATCTCGTCCTGCAGTCGCTCCCAGCTCCGGCGCGCATCCGCAATTGAGAGGTTGGTCCATCTTGCGAAGTGGGAGTGTGTAACGGGACCATAGTGGCGCAGGAAGCGACGCACCAGGACGTCGCGAGTTTCAGCCTTGTACTCGGAGTCAAAGCTCCGGCCAAGCCAATCGCGCGTTCTCACGAGCGCAGGCGACCCTTCGACCCTCGGTCCGAAGACCATCCCGCCGGTCAAACCGACGATGCGCAGCAGGCCATCCGGGATATGTGCGACCTGACAACCTTCGCACCACGGCTCGAGTGATCGCGGGAGGCGTCCATGCAACGCTTTACTCAGATCCCGCTTGCGCATTGGGCGGTCGAGAACGGCTTCAACCGCCTCGACCCCCTTATCAAAAGCCTCGCGTACGGGTACGCCGGTCTCCAGAAGTTTTGACGCGTCCCCGCCGAGCAGCGACGCCAGCGACTCGTCGTCGTCGGGCAAAGCTCCGGTGGTGAAGATGTGACCGTCGCGCGTGGGCACGACATACGGAGCGCCGCGTGCGCCCCACACCCGCACCAGTGTCTTCTTGGCAACGAGGGCACGCTCATATATCTCCGGATCCAGATCCCGTATCCGCGCTCCAAGCGCGAGCAAGGCGCTGCCTTCGGGGCTGTCATGGAGCCCGATGAACCCCGGCACACTTCTCGGGCGATTGCGCCGTCCTTCGCTCACTCAATCCGTGCGCAAACACCCGGAACCTGACAACCTGCTGCCTGGTTACCAAAGCCGCAACCTTCACCGCTCTCCGTCAACCTGCGAAAACTGCTCGTTTGCGCTCCTGGTAGAGAGCCGCCATCCGGCGGTTGGCGTCCTGGGCGACCCGGAGCGATTCGGCAAACGGACCTATTGCTGCACGGGGCAACACTCCGAGCAAGCGGTCGTCGCTCACCTCGGTGAAGGTTCGCATTCCTATGCACCCAAGGGACAGCTGAGGGCTGCCATTGCTGAGGGCAAGGGGAAGAGCTGCACACGCCGGGCGCCCCAGCACACCGGTGGAAGAGTCCGACCAGGCGACGTTGCTGCCGGCCTCGCCGAAGAGCATCGCCTGAGCCGGGGACAACCACATCAGAACGACGTCCGGCTCCAGGGGAAAATCACGCAGTGGTCCGTAGACGATTCCAGCGTGGTCCTGACCAACGGACGGGATGTTCGCCGGCTCTTCGGGGGCCAGATAGGACGAGCCGACCATGGTCTCCACACTCTCGGTGAGAGATTCACCCAGATCGATCGTGCTGAAGCCCATTACCATGGCTCCCACGGCGCAATTCCCGTGGCTCCGCGCCGGCGCATAGAACGTACCGCTCTCTGCTGAGCGCCAGAAACTGCACGCAGACGGTGCGTCTCCGGCGAACTCCTCGACTGCGTCGGGGGCCCGATCGACGAATGCAAGGGCTATCGCCGGGGTCTGCAACCCCAGGACATCTTCGAGTCTGTCAGCCGTTTCCTGCAAGTCCATGTGATTCCCTTCTGTATGGTCACATCTGGGGGCGCGTCCCCGAGCCAGCGGGGTCGCATCAACTGCGGTCCACGCCCATTATGAGGTCCGGTGCTTGCACTGCACCTCATAGAGGCTGTGCTTTGGACTGGGGGCCGCAGGGTGAGGCCAGAGTGGCTCTAAGGTTGTCCTCTGTGTATAGATCGTCATCAGACTGCAAGGTCCGGCGAGGAGAAGACGTGCGAGCCCCGGGAAGCAAACCCCAGATGCCTGCCGCTCCCACCTTTGGGGAGGCCCTTCGGCGCGCCTTGCGCAAGCGCTGCCCCCGGTGTGGCGGATCGAGCATCTTCGCCGGTTACTTCCGACTACTCGATAGGTGCCCAACCTGTGGCTATCGCTTCGAGCGGGAACAGGGCTACTGGACCGGCGCCATGATCGTGAACATCGCCGTTTGCGAGCTCTGGTTCATCGTCCTGTTCGGGCTGATCGTTCTGCCGACCTTTCCGGACGTCCCGTGGCGGCTGCTGCTAGCCGTAGGGCTCCTTACGAACGGGCTCCTCCCGGTGGTTTTCTACCCCTGGTCGAAGACGGTTTGGATGTCCCTGGAGCTTCTGTTTCACTGGGATCCAGAAGACGACGCCTGAGCCCGCACAAACCTTTCCGGAAGAACACACCGCCGATGCCCGCTACTCGTTCCAATTGTCAACTCCTTGTCTGCTCCAAGTCAGATCGACTTCACCCACGGACACGTTCTCCGGTCTGCTTGCGAAACTGCCACGTGCCCAGCGCCAGGCAAATCGCCCCGGCCGCCCCGAGAACAGCCAGTGACGCCGCAACTCGAGATTCCCAACCGTCCAGCACAAGTGTGCGCATCGCCTCGATTGCGTAAGTGAGCGGATTGATGCGAGCGACGACCTCCATCCACACAGGCATGGCATCGAGCGGCACGAAGGCGTTGCTCATGAACAGCAAAGGCAAGGATACGAACCCGGCCACGGCGAAGAACGTGCCGTGTTGCGGGACGGCATAGGCGAGCGCCGAGAAGGCCGCCGTGACCGACATCGTGAGCAGAGCAGCAGTAAGAAGGATCACCAGAAGCCCCAACGGCCCGGTGGCGATCCGCACGCCAAGGGCAAGGGCAACCAGGACGACGAGAAGGATCTGAGCCGACTGTTGGGCGACCTGGAACACAAACCGGCTGACGATCACCGAGCTCCGGGCGATAGGCATGCTCATGAGCCGGTCCAGATAGCCGGTCTCTTTGTCCCAGAGGAGCGGCATGGCGCCGCTGACACCATTGCCCACGATAGTGAAGGTGACTATGCCTGCGAGCATGAAGCCGATGTAGTCGTCAGTGCCGATAACCTCGGTGTCGATGGCCCGTTCCACGCCTGCCCCGAAGAAAACGAGCCAGATCGCGGGCTGGGCCAGACTGAACACGAGATTCAGCCGCTCGCGAAGCAATTCGATCCACCACCTACGGGCGAGCGCAAGCACTTCCTGGGCGTAGCGCCTGCGGGCGCCTGCCACCGAGTCAGGACCATCGCCAGGTGCACTCTTCCTTACATCCAACTGCTCGACGGTCACGACGCCACACCCACCTCTCTCAGTTCCCGGCCGGTGTGGAGGAGGAACACGTCGTCGAGCGACGGCTGGCTGTAGGTCACTTTCTCGAGCTCGATTCCGTGCTCGAGACCCATGCGCATCACCGCCGGCAACGCCACCGTCGCGTCCTCCACAAAGATGTGCAGGTCGCCCAGATCGCCGATTACGATCTTCTTCACCCAGGGCTCGGTTTCGATCACTCGCCGCATACGCTCCGGCTCGCGTGTGGCCACCTCGACCACATCCGCGCCGACTGCTTTCTTCAGCTCCGACGGTGATCCTTGGACGACAACGCGTCCATTGTCGATGATCGCGATCTTGTTGCACAGACGATCCGCCTCATCGAGGTAATTCGTGGCGAGGAGGATGGTTGCCCCGCCCAGGCGCCGGTCGCTTACGAAATCCCACACATTGTGCCGGGATTGAACGTCGAGGCCGAGGCTCGGCTCGTCGAGGACGAGGACCTCGGGAGAGTGCAGGAGGCCGCACGCAAGGTCCAGACGCTTTTGCATCCCGCCCGAGTAGGTCGTCCAACGACGGTCGGCATGGGGAAGCATTCCCACGGCGTCGAGGGCCGCTTCGGCCAACAGGGGGATCTCGCGGCGCGGCAGATGGTAGAGGGCCGCTTCGATCTCCACACACTCCCGGCCGGTCAACAACCCCCGGTACGCGACTCTTTGCATCACGTAGCCGATGCGCCGTCGAACCTCCCTCGGTTGGGCGGTGACGTCGAACCCGCAGACGCGTGCTGTCCCCGAGTCGGGCGCAAGCAGCGTCGTCAGCATGCGGATGGTCGTTGTCTTGCCCGCCCCGTTGGGGCCCAAGAGTCCGAACACGTCGCCGCGCTCAACCGTCAGGTCCAGCCCCTCGATGGCGACATGCTCGCCGAATGCCTTTCGGAGCCCGGCGGTCTCGATCGCCGGGCTCATCGGACGACTACCACAGGGCCGATGACCAGATCAACGCGTATTCTCATAACCCGACGGTACGCCACCTTGCGCCGGTCTCACGCCGCCCTTTAGCGATCCCTTGGACCTCCTGACCCAGCGGGCTGCTGTAGTGCTTCACCGGCCTCACAGCAAGTCGTCATGGTTGCCTCGAGCAGCTCCAGCGACGTTCACCCGACAACCACTCCCCGGTCGGCTCCATGCCGATCTTCGACGCCACCCGGGCCGAGGCGGCGTGGCCGGGGTGAACATGCGCTCTGATCTCCTCGACACCACAGTCGAACAACCACTCGAGCAGAGCCTTGGCGGATTCCGAGGCATATCCCTGCCCCTGATATTCGGTCCCCACGATCCACCCCACGTCGGCGATCACCCGGCCTCCATCGGTGACCACCGTGGCCTGGACGGTGCCCAGCGCCAGCGCGTCCACGCGGCGGCGAATGATCCAGTTGAGCCATCGCTCTGTTCCATCGGGAGCCACCCGGCTCGCCCACCCCTCATACCGCCGGCGCAGATCCTCGAGGGCAGGGGGTTCCCCGCCCGTGAAGGGGTAGAGGCGCACATCGGCAAGAACGGAGACCATCTCATCTGCGTGATGAGGGCCAAGCGGGACGAGCTCGAGGCGCGCCGTCTCGAGCCGCCGGTTCCAACTCTCATCCGAAGTTGTCATAGTCCCGTCCTCTTTGTCGGGCGGCCCCACTGACCAGGGATACCAGACAACGTCGTTTTCAAAGTGACAATGATCGGTGTGCGCCGGTCGAAGTCGGGCCGCTCGAGAGAACGGCCGTTTGCCATCCGCTCCCGGACGGAGCAGGATTGGACCGTACTGATCGCCGGGACGAGGGGGTAAGAGCAGAATGTGTCTTCCAGGCACCATCGAAACGGTTCGTGGAACGGTCCATGACGAGGCTCCCACCCGGATCAGTCGCCGCACGGCGCTGGTGGCGGGGGTAGGTACCGCAGCCGCTGGTGTTCTTCCCAAACGCGGCCTGGCCACGCCCGCATTCGAGAAGAGGTCCCAAGACCTGACTCACGTGTTCAGCGAAGGCTTCCCCGTCTACTCCTTCGATGCGCCGGTGAGACGGACGCTCGTGACGGTGGCGCAGGACGGGTTCTACAGCCAGGAATGGAAATTCGGAGAGCACTCCGGCACTCACTTGGACGCGCCCGGCCACTTCATCGTCGGCGGACGCCACTCCCCCGAAATCACCCTGGACGAGCTGTTTGTTCCTGCTGCAGTTGTCGACATCTCCGATCGGGCGGCAGACAACCCCGACGCGATTGTGACTCCACAGGATTTGAAAAGGTTCGAGCGACGGTATGGTCGCATACCCAAGGGGGCCGGCGTCTTCATGTATTCGGGATGGGAGCGCCGGTTACCAGATCCCGAGGCCTTCAAGAACGTCGGAGCCGACGGTAAGTATCACTTCCCCGGCTTCGGCGCCCGCGCGGTCGAGTGGCTGCTCGCCAACCGGGAAATCACTTGCATCGGCGTCGACACCCTCAGCCTCGACCACGGCCCGTCGACGACCTTTGCAGCTCATCTCACGATCCTGGGAGCCAATAAATACGGGCTGGAGAACGTCGCCAACCTCAAGCGGATTCCCCCGATCGGGGCGCGAGCGTTTGTCGGGCTCATCCCCTGGGAGGAGGGCTCGGGCGGGCCGTGCCGCCTGATCGCCCGCTGGTAATGGTCCGATGCGGCGGCCGTGGGGTCGGCGCGCCGAGAACAGGGACTCGTGCGAGAAACCACGCCATGACCTGGTTTGCGGTCGGAGAAGGCGTTCTCGTGCGGTCAGCCCCGCGTTTGCCGATGGGTCCCCTCACTGGGGGAGCGGCTCCCGCAACCGCCTGGGGAGGTACGCCGCCCCTGGGCCGCCGGCGGCCGCAACGTCCTGAGGATTGAGGGTTTGGCAGCGCTTCATCGAGAGGCAGCCGCACCCGATGCACGAGTCAAGCCCATCCCGCAGTGCCACAAGCGCCTCGACTTGCTCGTCGAGACGTCGGCGCCAGAGCCGTGAGATGCGCGACCAGTCCGCCCGGGTGGGAGTGCGCGATGCCGGCAGCTCGGCCAACACCTCCCTCACCTCTTCGAGAGTGAGGCCGACTTGGCGGGCGGCTCGGATGAATGCGAGACGCCGCAAGACGATCCTTTCGTAGCGCCGCTGCCCTCCCTCGGTTCGTTGAGCAGCGATCAACCCTTCGCGCTCGTAAAAGCGCAGTGCGGAGGGCGCAAACCCGCTCCGTCGCGCCACTTCACTGACCGTCATGGCCGCCTCGGTCATGTGCTTCTCGCTTTCATCGCATCCAGACTTGACTTAAACCTTACTTCAACTTTTACCATTTGGCCAACGTCTCAAAAGAAAGGAGCTTCTCGATGCCCATCGCACTCGTGACAGGCACTTCCCGCGGACTAGGCAAAGCGCTGGCCCAAGAGCTCGGCCGCCTCGGGTGGCAGCTCATCGTCGACGCCAGAAGCGGCACGGTTCTACAAGAGGCATCTAAGGGCTTCGGTGACTCGCCCCGGGTCACGGCTCTCGCAGGTGATGTGAGTGACCCGGCACACAGAGATGAGATGGTGAAGGCCGTGCATCGGGTAGGACGACTCGACCTGTTGGTCAACAACGCGAGCACCCTCGGTCCGACACCCCGCCCGGATCTGAGCGACTACCCTCTCGACGAACTCCAGCGTGTCATCCACATCAACGCCATTGCGCCACTCGGGTTGATCCAGGCCCTGCTACCGGAGCTCACGGAGAGCCAAGGCGCGATCATCAACGTCAGCTCCGATGCCGCCCTGGAGCCTTACGCGGGTTGGGGCGGCTACGGTTCGTCGAAAGCCGCTCTCGATCAGCTCAGCGCGGTGTTGGCCGAAGAGCAGCCGGCCATTCGCATCTATTCCTTCGATCCAGGCGACATGCGCACCAAGATGCAGCAACAGGCCTTCCCGGACGAAGACATCTCTGACCGCGCCGAGCCGGAAGCCGTTGTACCGTCGTTGCTCCGCCTCGTCGACGAGCGCCCTCCCAGCGGGAGGTATCGCGAGAGCGACCTCCGGCCCTTGTCCGTGGACAGCCGGCCGTGAGCACCTTCCTGGCTGATGCTCCGGTGACGACCTTCAATCTGCCGCGCCGGTTGGCCGCCACAGAACCTCCCAAAGCGAGAGGTCTGCGGCGTGACCAGGTTCGGCTGCTCGTCTCCCGGCCAGAGGGCGTGGAACACGCGCGTTTCAACGACCTCAGCCACATCCTTCGTCCGGGAGATCTCGTGGTGGTCAACAGGTCGGCAACGCGTGCTGCGGCCGTTGAAGGTACTCGAGCCTGCGGCGAACCGATAGTCATCCACTTCTCGACTCCTTTGGAAGGCGGCGGGTGGATCATAGAGTTGCGAGCGCGAGATGGCTCCGGTCCCATAGGTGATGCCACCGCAGGTGAGACGATCGACCTCCCTTCTGGAACCGAGTTGCAGTTGGAGGCCGCTCATCCTGATCCGTCTCTGGAGACCGGCAGCAGGTTGTGGCGGTCATTGACAAACGTCGATGGCCCTGACGAAGCCTGGCTCGGCAAGCACGGCCGGCCCATCAGCTACGGGTACCTGCGCGGTCGGTGGCCTCTAGCCGACTACCAGACTGTCTTCGCGCGTGAGCCAGCCAGCGCAGAGATGCCGAGTGCGGGGCGTCCCTTCACGCGAAGACTCGTCACCGACATGGTTACGGTTGGTATCAATTTGGCGCCGGTCGTGCTTCATTGTGGCGTTTCCTCGCTCGAGGCTGGCGAGATCCCTCAGGCGGAATGGTTTCAGGTCCCGCCGGCAACAGCTTGGCTCATGAATGAAACTCGCAGGGCAGGCGGTCGTCTGATCGCAGTAGGGACGACGGTTACGCGCGCAATCGAGACTGTCGCTGCGATCGACGGCAGCGTCACCCCGAGGCAGGGTTGGACCGACCTGGTCCTCGGGCCCGATCGCCCGGCCCGAGCCGTCGACGCCCTCATCACCGGATGGCACCCCCCGCGCGCGTCACATCTCCTGCTGCTCGAGGCGGTAGCCGGGGCGGAGATCGTCCAACAGGCGTACGACGCTGCAATCGCTGCTCGGTATCTGTGGCACGAGTTCGGCGACAGCTGCCTGCTACTCCCGCCTCATGACCGCCTGCTGTGAAGCTAAGTAAGGGTTAGGAACCCCCAGCACGCAGTTGCCCACGATCGGCTCCTGCTCGAAGCTGCCTCCCCACGCCGCTTCAACGTCTCCAGCCCGGCGGGAGAGAAGCCCGAAACAAGGTCGCGAATCGCTCTGCGCTTCGGAATCAAGTGCGCGGCCTATCACGCCGTGCGCCTGTCCTCCTCGGGAATCGCGGGATCGGGCCAGCAGATGCAATCGTGCCAGTAGATGTACGGCACCGAGGGCAGTGGGTCGTTGTCCACGAGGAACTCCTGCAACTCGCTCAAATGATCCGTGTTGACGTAATCGGCCCGCGCTTCGAGGAGCTCCCGCCAGACAGCCTCGCTCTCCGCTCCGGGCTCGTCCGGCGTCTCCCAAAAACGGATGCGCTGGCCGTTAGCGTGAGCTATCTCCACGATTGCCTGAAGCTTCGCGCGCTCCTTCTCGGGCATCGGGCCGGCCCCCATCCACGTGAAGTGCTCCGTCCAATTGTCGCTGATGACCGGCATGAAGTTTGCCGGTGCCCCGGTGCCAAGATCTTCGAGCCTGCCGTCCATGCCCGCATAGCGAATTCTCTGGCGCTGCATCAATTCGGGGGCTCGCTCACCGGAAATGATCACCGTGACCGCCCCATCTTTCACCCTGTCACGATGAAAGGTGGTGAGCATGGCTCGGAATCTTCTGAGCTGCCGGTGAATCACCCTATAAGTTGATGAGGCCTGAGACTTGACATCTACCCACAAGGCAAAATAGTAGGGGGAGTCTTTGTGGACGCTGCCTCCGTGACGCCTTACGAGTCGCCGAAGGGGCTCGAGATATAGAGACTTGAGTGTCCGGCCGGGCTGCACTTCCTCCAGCTCATGAGCTACGAGCAACTTGCCGTTCACCAACCAGACATCCGCTTCCACGCTCGTAAATCCTTGAGATAGCGCGTCGAGAAGCGGCCGCTCGTGCTCGTAGTCGTTGTGGGCGTGCGCTCGCGCCAGGGAAACGGTGCTTTCTCGCGTGGCCCAAGCTGTCATCGAACCTCGGGCCGGGGCCTCCGGCACCACTATGCCGCCCGTTATCGTTAGCAGGACGCAAAGCGCCACCACGACCAGAGTCGAGCGGCGATGCAAGTTGGCAGTCATTCAAATTCCCCCCTGTACTCGCAACCGAAAGACGCCTTCACGCAGGCGACCATCACCCGTTCGTGACCGGCTCATATGCCGATCCTATGTTTGATGCCCACATCGGCCGTACTGATTATCGATCCGTCCATCAACCCGTCTTGGCTCTCTCGTAGATCACCTCGCCATTGCTATGGTGATGCTCCAGCCTCACCGTCTTCCCCGAGCGGAACGACTCCTCGGCAGCTTTACACAGAGTGAACGCGGCCAAAGCGTCCTCGCCGGTCACAGCCACCGGGCGATCTTCGGCGACCGCGCCAAGGAAGTCGTCCATCTCCAGTCGATAAGCGTCGGGGTATCGCTCGGTGAAGTCCACGACCCAGTCTTCTGCGGCCTGCCCGGCGGTCAGCCATTGAACGTGGGCTCGCCGGTGATGGCTTATGCGGGCGGTTGCCTTCGCCCCCATGACCTCCGTCGAGCATTCGTATCCGTAGCCTGCGGCACGGCTGTTGTCGATCACGCCGAGGGCGCCCGAAGCGAAGCGCAGGACGACCAGAGCTGTATCGATATCCCCTATCTCCGCAATGGCAGGGACGGCTACGGAAGAGCCGAACGATGTCACCTCATCAACCTCCCCGATCATCCAACGAGCCGTGTCAAAGTCGTGAATCGTCACGTCGACGAAAAATCCCCCCGATGACTCGATGTACTCAATACTCGGTGGCTTCATGTCCCTCAGCGATGTCCTGAAGAGGTAAACGTCCCCGAGCTCGCCGCGCTCCATCCTGTCCACGGCCACCCTCCAATCAGGATCGAAGCGCCTGTGAAAACCGACCTGGAGCTTTACGCCGGCCGAGTGGGCCGTCTCAATCGCTTTGACGGTGGGATCCACATCGAAGGACAACGGCTTTTCGCAGAAGATGTGTTTCCCGGACTCTGCGACGCGCTGAATCATTTCGGCGTGCAGGGGGGTCGGCGTAGCGATCACCACGGCTTCGATGGTGTCGTCTCCGAGGAGGTCGTCAATGGAGAGGGACCACCTGACCCCCAGTTCCGTCCCGATCGAGCGAGCGGTGTCCTCGACCGCGTCGACCACTATGGCGAGCTCTGCCCCGGGCACGCGTCCGGCCAGATTCTGCGCGTGAAAGCGGCCCAGTCTGCCGAGACCAACGACTCCGACTCTGACGCGACGCATCATCAGTCCCTAACGTCTGCCTTGAAGGAAAGCCGTGATCTCGTCGTTGGTGGGCATCGCCTCACTGCATGCGAGTTGGCTTGCCACCATGGCGCCGGCCGCGTTGGCGCGCCGAAGTGTCTCTTCAATAGGGAGTCTCCTGACCAGGCCGTGGCCCAACGCAGCGGCGAAGGCGTCGCCCGCTCCGAGCCCGTTCTTCACCTCTGCCGCTATCGGGGGAACATCGAATCTGACGTCGCCTTCGAAGCACACAACGCCTTCGGCCCCGCGCTTCATGATTACGGTCTTCACGCCACGCTCGATGAGCGCGCCCGATGCCTTCTCGGCATCATCGACATCGAGGGCTGCACGCAGCTCTTCTTCGTTACCAACAACAACTTCTACACCGTCAAACAAGAGACTCGCAACCTCAGGGTACTTGGACGGCTCATCCCACACGCTCGGCCGCCAGTCCAGGTCGAAGACAGTGGTACCTGCATGGGCAAGCGCCGTATCGACCGTAGTTTGCCGGCTCGGCTCGCGCGCGAGTCCCGTCCCAGAGATGAACAGGAGGGGGACCTTGGCCGTTTGTTCGATCTCGACGTCGTCGGTGGTCAACTCCCAATCGGGTGCTGTGGGCCTGCGGTAGAACAGAAGTGGAAAGTGGTCGGGAGGCACCACCTCACAGAAGACAATGGGGGTCAAATTATCCGGATCGGTTCCAAGCCACCGTACGTCCACCCCCTCGGCCACAAGGTAGTTGCGGATGAACTGTCCATGGCCTTCATCGCCTACCTTGCTTACTATGGCGACCGAGACATCCAGCCGGGCGAGGCCCGTCGCCACGTTCGCCGCGAAACCGCCCGCATAGCGGGTGTAGGTTCGCACCTCGGATAACGGCGCACCGATTTGATTGGGGTACATGTCCGCACCGACGCGGCCCATGACCACAGCCTCGAGCTCATTGCTTCTCCTCAAAGAAACATCCGCTCCTTGGCCTTGGCCTTGTCGTACTCGGCTCTCGCTTGCGCCACCGAATCGGACTCCGAGACTTCCGCCACGGCCACGTCCCACCAGGACCCATAGCTCGGAACCGAGACGTCGGGGTCTGCCTCTATGTGGATGACTGTGGTCGTATCTGACTCCGACGCCTGCTTGAGGGCGTCGCGCAGCTCGGCGACAGAGGCCGCGTTTATCACCCGGGCGCCGAGACTGGCGGCATTGGCAGCGAGATCAACCGGAAGCACGTCGCCTTCCAGACGGCCATTCGGCGAACGATAGCGATAGCGCGTCCCGAACCCCTCCGACCCAATCGACTGCGACAGCGCCCCTATCGACGCGTAGCCATGGTTCTGGACCAGGACGACGATCAGCTTGTGGTGCTCCTGTATGGCGGTGATGAGCTCCTGGGCCATCATCAGGTACGACCCGTCCCCAACCATCACAAATACCTCGCGATCGGGTGCGGCCATCTTCGCGCCAAGGCCGCCTGCTATCTCGTATCCCATGCATGAATAGCCATACTCGACGTGGTAACTCTTGGGATCCCGGGCGCGCCACAGCTTGTGCAGATCCCCCGGCATACTGCCCGCCGCACAAACGACAACGTCGCGCTCTGCGGCGGCATCGTTGACCGCCCCTATGATCTCTCCCTGGCTGGGCAACGGCGAGTGATCCAGGTGGTAGATGCGTTCGACTTCGGCATCCCATGCCCGAACGTGGCTTTCCGCTTCTGCCCTGTAGTGGGCGTCCACGGTGTACCCCTCCAGCATCTTGTGCAGACTCTCCAGCGTTGAGCGTGCATCGGCGGCGAGGGGCAAACCGGCAAGCTTGGCAGCGTCCGGCGCGGCAACGTTGATGTTTATGAAGCGCACATCCGGATTGCCAAAACCGCTATGAGAGGCGGTTGTGAAGTCGGTCCAGCGTGTACCCACGCCGATGACGAGATCGGCGTCGCGCGCCATTGCTATCGCTCCTGCGGTCCCCGTGACCCCAACCGCCCCCAGCGCCGAGGGATGGCCGGCGGGCAGCGAGCCCTTACCCGCTTGCGTCTCCGCTACCGGGATGCCGGTCGCCTCCACAAGCTCCTCGAGCGCCTGAGTCGCCTCGGAGTAGATGACTCCGCCACCTGCGACGATCAGCGGACGACGAGCGCCTCTCACCAGGTCCGTGGCGAGCGCCAGCAGGGCAGGCTCGGGAACGGGGCGGGCAACGTGCCACACTCGGCGCTCCAAGAGTTCGGCCGGATATTCGCACGCCTCGGTCTGAACGTCCTGTGGCAGGGCCAGAGTGACCGCGCCCGTCTCGGCAGGGTCGGTCAACACTCTCATCGCCGCGAGCAACGAGGCACCGAGCTGCTCGGGACGGTTTATACGGTCCCAGAAACGAGACACCGGCTTGAAACAGTCATTGACCGACACATCCGGTGCGGATGCAACCTCGAGCTGCTGCAGCACGGGGTCGGGGCCCCGAGAGGCAAAGACGTCGCCCGGAAGAAGCAGAACGGGAAGGCGATTGATCGTCGCGGCGGCTGCACCCGTGACCATGTTGGTCGCTCCGGGCCCTATCGAACTGGTGCAAGCGAAGGCGGCCAGGCGGTTCTTCATGCGCGCATATCCAGCCGCCGCGTGAACCATCGCCTGTTCGTTGCGCGCCTGATGATAACGCAGACGGTCACCGGCTTGATGCAGCGCCTGGCCGATGCCCGCAACATTGCCGTGCCCGAAGATGCCGAAGCAACCGGCAAAGAAGCGCTGTTCCACTCCATCTCGCTCGACTTGCTGGACGGCGAGAAACTCGACCAGAGCTTGGGCCATCGTCAGCTTTCTCGTGCGCCCCTTCATGTTCAGTCTCCTTAACCTCCGGCTCTTTCGGTCAACTGCTCTTCGGCTGTGATCATGGGAAGACGCTCATCAGCGGGCTGTTCACGCCAGGTGTCGCGCACCCAGTGATGTTCGGGATCATCGCGAACAGCCATCCTGCGCTCGTCCGGGCCCGCCAGAACGTTCAGGTAATACATGTCGTAGCCGGGAGGGGCAACCGATGGACCGTGATAACCGCGTGGAATGAGCACCGCGTCCCCGTGGGACACCGACTCGGTCAGATCGATCCTGCCGTCGCTCGTGTAGAGCCGGTGGAGCCCAAAACCGGCGCCCATCTCTCGCTCCGGCCTTGTCCGAGCCGGTAACCGGGCCATTTCGAAGTAGTAGATCTCCTCCAGGGAGGCCTCGTCGGGCCGGTGCTCGTCGTGCTTATGGGGAGGATACGACGACCAATTTCCCTCCGGGGTAAGTACCTCGACGGCGATGAGCCTGTCTGCGGGGAACGCCTCTGGCTCCAGGAAGTTGTTGATCTGACGACTCGCCTGTCCGGCCCCCCGAATCTCCACGGGAACCTCCTCGGCTGCGCCGTACGCAGGGTCAAGCCGGCGGCCGGCGCGGGCGCTCGGAAGCGCGAACCGACCGCCACCCGCGCTGGTAATGCGGAGCTCGCAATCGATGGGAACGTAGGCGAAGTCGCTCACCCTCGCAAATACATTGGCCCGGCCTCGAAGGTCGAATCGCCGGCCCTCGCATTCGACCACGCATCCTCCCGCCAAAGGCAGAACGGCCATCTCGTCCTCTCCGGTGACAAATATTCGTGACTTGCCTGGGGAAAGCTCAATGACCCGAAGCCCGGCATAGGACCAGCCTGCTCGCTCCGGTGAGATGAACAGGGGGTCGGGACCGTCCGATGTCTTTCCCGCAGGAAGCCACAGATCGGTCACGGCTCGAGCTCGTTGCAGTTCTTCTCTGCGGCTAGTCCGTTCTCGACCACGTCATAGACCATAGCGGCACAATCGGTCCCGGTTGCGGGCCTGAGCGCGAGCAATGGCGTCAAACGAATCGTCCGCAGAGGGAATGCGATCCTGCTCGACCACGAGCCAGCCCTGATACCCCGACGACTTGACCGCGGACAAGAACTCGTCAATGCCGGCGTCGCCTTCCCCCAGTTCGCAGAACGCACCCTCCTCCCATACCGCCTTCATTCCCAGACCCTCACGCACGACTCTCTCGAGCACGTTCAGGCGGGCGTCCTTCACATGGACTTGGTTGATGCGCTCCCCCCAATCCGATAACGACTGAACGGGGTCCCCGCCTCCGAGCAACAGGTGCCCGCTATCGAGGCACAGTCCCACGTCGGTTAGCTCGAGCAGCCTCTCGATCTCGTGCGGCGCCTCGACGTAGGTACAGGCGTGATGGTGGAACGTCGGCTCGAGGTCCCGCCCCCTGCATCGCTCAACCGCCTCCGACACCCTTTGGGCCAAGCACTTCCACCCGTCGCGGTCGAGACCTATGCCGGGCAGGTCTTTTCCCCTGCCCGGATTGGCCTTGCGCTGGGACGAGCCGGCGTCGGCCAGCGTCGGCTTGGGCCACGACGTTCGCTCTTTTCCCGAGCCCGCCTCGAACAAATCGAGGCAACCCTCCAGGTAGTCGAGGTCCTGTTCGAAACCATCGCCATCGGCCAGTCGCAGCTCGACCCAGCCACCGGCGAGGTCCAGGTGCGCGTTGTCCAGGCGGCGACGGAGGGCGTCGCCTCGGCCGAGGAACCCGGGGGGGCCAAGATCGATGCCCTCGTAGCCCGAGTCTGCAACGGCGTTCGCGACCTCGTCGGGATCCGGCAGATGCGCGGCACCGGTGGAGAGCTCGAACACACCGAAGCTGACCGGCGCGTTGGCCACCCTGATGCCTTTCAGAGCTCAACCTTCGCGGCTCTCGCCTTTCCCAGTTGCCATGTGGGCTTCAGCCCTGTGACAAGGGACTCGAGCCACGCGAGCGCGTTGCAGTGAAGTTGCGCCGTTGTGGTCCACCGAAGCCGATCACTGCGGCCCGCAGCCGGCTCGAACTTCGAAGCCCCGGTGAGTCGCAGGCCGTCACGATCCCGTCATGAGATCGACAACCACCTTCACCGCTCTTCCTCGCCGGATCGCATCGAGGGCGCGCGGCAACTCCTCCAGGGACACGCGGTGGCTGATCATGGGGCTGAGGTCAACCAGGCCAGAGGCGAGGATGCGCGTCGCCTTGGGAAACACGTTCGAGCCGACGTAGGCACCGAGCACGGTGAGCTCGTTTCGAGTGATGTCGTACTGATGAATACTCGGCCGCGCCCTCGAGTCCAAGCCGAACAGCAGCACTCGCCCACCCACCCGAACGGCAGACAACGCCTGGGGCAACTGATCGCCGACGGCGTCGACCACGACGTCGGCCCCTGTTCCGGAAGTCGCATCGCGCACCGCTCCTGCCACATCGCCCTGCGACGGATCGAGGCACACGTCGGCCCCCATGCGTTTGGCCACATCGCGCCGCAGCTCGGTCGGCTCCACGACGACGACGAGGCCGGCACCGGCGGCCCTGAACAACGACAGGAAAAGGAGCCCGACCGGTCCGGCTCCGATCACCGCGACCGCCTCGCCGGGAAGCAGGTGGGCCTGCTCTACCCCGTTGACGACGCACGAAAGAGGCTCGGTGAGGGCGGCTATCTCGCGGGGGATGTCCTTGCTCACGACGTGGCAGGCGCTCGCCGGAGCCGCGACGAAACTCGCCAGGCCCCCGTCCCGAAAGATCCCCATCGTCGTGAAGTGCTCGCAGTGGTTGGGCGTGCCTCTCTTGCAAGGCGAGCAGCTTCCGCAGCTCAGGTTCGCGGCGACCGTCACCCTCTCGCCAAGCTCAACCCCGATGGCGTCCGGCCCCGCCTCCCGAACGATTCCGACGAACTCGTGTCCCATGATCACTCCGGGACGGGCCGGATGCGCAGGCGGAACCTCGAGGACGTGGATGTCGGTGCCGCAGACTCCGCATGCTTCAACCTCGATCAAGACGTCGGCATTGGCGATGGAGGGAACCGGACGTTCAATGATCGACAGGAGGCCGTCTCCCTGGAAGACGGCCGCGATCATTGTGTTCGCCGCCTCTCGCTCCATCGCAGAGGCGGTCATGCGCTGGACTCGTCCCTGCGGTCCGGGTGGAGGTCCTTGATCTCATCCTTGATGCCGTGCGCGGCGGCAGCCAGGTCGGCCTCGCCCGTTTCGGCGGCGAGCTGCTCCAACTCTTGGACGAGGTTCGAGAGATCCTCCCCTCCGGCCATCATCTGCACGAGGCGGTCCAGGGTCAGCTCCTCTTTGCGGAAGTCGCCCTCCACCCGTCCCCGCTTCAGGATCACGAAATGATCTCCAACCGGGTAGGCGTGGTTGGGGTTGTGGGTGATGAAGATCACCGCCAGGCCGCGCTTCTTCGCCATCACTATGTAGCGCAGGACGACACCCGCCTGCTTGACGCCCAGAGCGGCAGTGGGCTCGTCGAGAATCAGCACACGTGCGCCGAAGTAGACCGCTCTCGCGATCGCAAGGGACTGTCGCTCGCCCCCGGAAAGTGTGCCGACACGCTGTTCCGGATCGCGGATGTGGATACCCATCTTGCCCATCTCATCCACCACCGTCTGCTTCGCCCACGAAGTGTTGAGGTTGCGGAAGGGCACAACCCCGCGTGTGGGTTCGGTCCCGAGAAAGAAGTTCCGCCACACCGACATCAGGGGGATCATCGCCAGATCCTGATAGACGGTGGCGATGCCCTGTCTCAGCGCGTCTCTCGGCGATGTGAACCGGACCGTCTTGCCATCCACCCGGACCTCGCCCTCATCCGGAGGAAACACGCCGGAGAGGATTTTTATCAGCGTCGACTTGCCCGCGCCGTTGTCCCCGAGCACGCAGGTGACCTCTCCGCTCTTGACCACAGCGGAGAAATCATCGAGCGCAGTCACTTGTCCGAAGTGCTTCGACGCCGAATCGACCTCGATGTCGACGGTCACGAGCGCGCCTCTTCCGCCTTCTTGCGAACGATCTGGTTGATGAGCGCCGCGATGAGGAGCATCACTCCGAGGAACAAGAAGAACCAGTCGCTGTCCCACCCTGAGAGCACGATCCCCTGCCTCACCATGCCGAAGATGAGCGCCCCGATGGCGGCGCCAATCGCAGAGCCGTAACCCCCTGTGAGCAGACAGCCTCCGATGACGGCGGCGATGATGAATTCGAATTCCTGACCGATCCCGGTGGAAACGCTCGCCGAGGCCAGACGGAAGGTGTTCATCATCCCAACGAGCCATGCAGACACCGACACGTACACGAACAACATGACCTTGGTGAAGACAACCGGCACACCCACGCTTCGAGCCGCTTGGGGGTCACCTCCAACGCCGAAGATCCAGTTGCCGAACTTCGTTCGCAAGAGAACCCACGTGGCAAGGGCGGCTATGACGATCCACCAGATAACGGTGATCCGGTACTGCCCAATTGGGTTCGAGGCAAAGATCTTGAACGGAACGTCGAACCCCGCAGCGTCGTCGACGCCGCTCACGATCACAGTGTCGGTAATGAGCCGCGTCAGCCCCACATTCGCGCCCAAGATCATGAAGAGGGTCCCCAGCGTCACGATGAAGCTCGGAAGGCGCGTCTTCAAGACCATGAAACCGTTGAAGAGTCCGACCAGTACGGCAAAGGCAAGACTGATCACCATCGCAAGCCAGATATTCAAACCCGCGTCGGCGGTGAGCAGCGCAAACATCGTTGCGGTGGCCCCTACCATGACGCCGGCGGAAAGATCGAACTCGCCCCCGATCATGAGCAGGCCGACCGCCACAGCCATGATCCCAAGAGTCGCCGAGGGATCCAAGACGTTCGCCATCCCTCGAGCGGTCAGAAACGTATCGGCTCGCCAGCTGAAGAAGATCAGGACGGCGATCGCCCCCACCAACGAGCCGAACTCGGGCCGGGACAACGCCCGCTTCAAGATGCTCGGCCTTGCGATGCGTTCGCTCCCAACGACCGCTGCCGCCGCCGACGACTGGTCGGTCATCGCTGGTCCCCCACCTTTCCGCAACGCATGAGCCCTGGCCCCGTTACCTCGTACCCTGCTCTGTCAGTTCGAGGACCTGCTCGGCGTTCTCCTTCGTCACGAAGCCGGGCCCGGTAAGCACCGGCTGACCGCCCCCTGGGGTGTTCAGGTTCTCGACGTTGAGCGACAGAAACACGATCGGCAGATAACCCTGCATGTACTGCTGCTGGTCGATGGCAAAAAGGACGTCTCCGTCGATGATGCCCTCGAGAACATCGGTGCCCAGGTCGAACGTTGCGAGGCTGATGTCGCGGCCGACATCCTGGATGGCGGGCAGGGCTGCGGTCGTCGCCATATCGGGATTCAGCGTTATCACCCCGTCGATGTCGGGATCGGACTCGAGGGCCGAATTGACGGTCGATTGACTGGCGACGGGGTCGTTGATGTCGATTTGCTCGCGCACGACCTCGCCCTCGAACGTTTCCTCCACGCCCCGGCATCGCTCGTCCAGGGCGACGTTGCCGACCTCATGGATGGCACACAGGACCTTCGTTACGCCGGCTTGATTGAGACGTTCCCCGGCGCCCCTGCCGGCGATGACCTCGTCCTGCCCAACGTGCGTGATCGCGCCGAGCTTCTGCCAGTCGCTGAGTCCCGAGTTGAGGGTCACGACCGGGATGCCCTCTTCGGCTGCGCTCTGAAGGGGGCCTCTCATTGCGTCGGGGTTCGCAAGGGATACGGCGATCCCGTCGACGCCTTGAGCGATCGCCGCCTCGACCTGGTCTGCCTGTTCTTGAGGCTCTCCACTGCCCTGAACGGTCACCGATGCTCCGACGTCCTCCGCCGCTTGCTCGGCTCCGTTCTTCACCACCCCCCAAAACGTGCCGGCCGGTTCATCGTGCACCACGACGGCGAAGCTGAGCTCGTTCTCCTGGGCCGCCGCGTCCCCGTTTCCGCCGTTCCCCTCGGCCTCCTCCCCTCCCCCTCCTTCGCAGGCCGCAAGGCCCATCATGATTACAAGGATTACCAGCAGTAGTCGTTTCACGGCTCCCCCTTTGGTCGACCCACTTGACTCTTTATACTCTTGCATGCGTCGAGGGTAGCCAAGCAGATGGGTGACTCTGGTTCAACTCAGGGGCAAGGGTCAGCAGAAGAGACCCGTGGCCAGTGCAGCTCTATGCCTTCCCGGACGAGTAACGAGCGAAAGTCTTGGAGATGCCCCTCCTGCTCCCGCACCTGATGGGGGTCAACCTTCCGCGACAGACAGTACGCACTGAGCAGCCCCGCCGCCTCGCCGACGTTCCACTCAACCGGATGAAGCCGGTAACACCCATTGGTGACATGAGTGGTCCCGATGTTCTTGGATGCCGGGATGAGGTTCCTGACACGCACCGGCAACAGTGCACCCAGGGGTAGCTCAAATGGACAGGCAGGAATGTCGACGTAGTTGTCTCCTCCCGTAGAGGGATGCAGGTCGATCCGATAGCTGCCGATACCGACACTGTCGGGGTACAAAACGGCCCCGGCATCGCCGCGCACTTCAGCTGCAACGTCCTGCTCCACAACGGTGTAGAGGGCTCGTATCCGGCGAGACTCACGGATATAGGGGTGTTTGGCCAACCCGTCTTTGGTACCGACGACGTCGGCGCGCAGGCGCAGACCTGGGTAGCCCTCGCCACCGTCCGGTCGCGGTGCCTCGGTCTGCAGCCAGTAGAGGAAGCTCAGGCTGAGCTGGCGGGCATCATCGAGGTGGCGGCTCGCCTCCTGCTGAGGGACATCGAGGATCGGTCCGTCGAAGTAGTCGATCATCGGCCAGTTCACGAGCGTTATGTCGCTCTTGTAGCGGCCGGGGGCGAAGTTGGCCCTGTCCGCGATGCGCCTGAAGAGCCACAGCTCCTTTGAGGCCGGCCCCCGGCGTCCATCCTGGAGGTTCGGATTGGGCGTGAAGGTGTGCTCGAGCGGCTCGAGCGTCTGAGGCTCGGGACTATTCAGGCCCAGCTGGCGCCCAGGCCAGAACGGCGCCTTGTACGAACGCCAGAACCCATAGCGTTCCGGACGATCGATCGTGTGGTCCTCACCGTAGAGGTGATCAATCGCGAAGCAGAACGTGATCGCCTGCATGTTCAGTTGCCGCCGCTCGTGGGAGGCGTGAGGCTCGGCGGTTTCACTGCGCGACTCGGCCCCCGTTACGTATTCGGTTTTCGTGAGGGACAGCAGCTCACCGGTTTCGGTGGCGTCCAGCATCAGGGGCGCACACGCGACGACGTCCTCACCTCCATTGCAATCTTGGAGACGGACACTGAGGACTCGATCCCCATCCGTCTCCGCGTCGATGGGCTCGTGGTGTAGAAGCACCCGTAAGAGGCCGCTGCTCTGCAGAGGCATCAGCAACGACTCGATTGCGAGAAGGGCAACCCGTGGCTCGTGGCACAAGCCGCTTACCCACCCGTTGCCGGGGTTGAGATGCGGGTCGGAACGCGCCTCACGAGTCAGGGGGTAGTAGGCACGATACAGCTCCCTTATCCGGTGGCGCAGCAAACGATAGGTTCTGGTGCATCCGAACTGCTCGATATAGGGGTGCTCGTCGGGGGGAACCGCCTGCTGGGTGAGCTGGCCGCCCAACCAGTCGGTGACCTCGGTGAGGACGACACGATGACCGTGGCGAGCCGCCGCCAACGCTGCCGCCACGCCACCTAGACCGCCCCCTACGATCAAGACGTCGCTCTCGATCTCTGCCACGTCATCCCCTCCCTCAGCGACACCTCGGCCCGGCAGAGGCCATGGTCGGAAACTGCTGACCTCGGAACACACGCCGTGGCGCCGGAGGCCTGTCCCTCCGGCCGCCTATCGCAACTCCTCTTCGACCGGCGAACTGCCGTCGTCACGGGTTGCTCAGACCGGCCATTCCTCCTGCCGGTAGGCCATGTCCCAAAACATCCACTCATAGCGGCTGGTCACGCCGAAGTGGTGCAGCACGGCGCTCCGGTCGGCCGGCCCGAGCCCATCGGCGATGCGGGCGGTTAGGGCGACGACATCGAACACGATCGCTGCGAACTCCTCGCCTCCGTAGGTGTCGATCCAGCGCCCGTAGAGCGGATCGGGCGAGCCGCGCTCGATCAATGCCTTGCCCACCTCCCAATAGATCCAGTAGCAGGGAAGAACCGCGCCGAGACCCTCGGCAAACGATCCCGAGTAACAGGTTCGCAGCAGGTACGAGGTGTAGGCAAGGTTCGTTGGGGCCACCAACGCCGCGTCAACGTCGGTCCGCGTCATTCCGAAGTCGGGTAAAAAGCTCTCGTGTAACGCTCGTTCCACCTCGACAGCTCCGGCCGCATGGTTGCAGAACATCACAAGGTCGTCCTCGTGGGGGGCACGCGCCGCCAGCAGGCTGAGAGAGCGCGCGTACTCGCGCAGATAGTGCGCGTCCTGAATTACGTAGAAGCGGAACGCGTCCCGGTTGAGGCTGCCGTCGGTAAGACCGCCGACGAACGGATGGACCAGAATCTCCTTGTAGATGTCCTCGATGGACGCCCACAGCTCGTCGGTGAAGCGTTGCACTCCCATAGTTCAGAACCTTAATCGCATACCGGTTGGGCGCGCCGAGAAACAGATCTCGGGCCGTGGACCACACCATGACGAGGTGGGATGCCCCAGAGGGCTTTCCTGTGCGACCAGCAACGTGGACTCACTCCGCAACATGCTCAATAAAGGGGCCGAGCAGCGCGAGATAGCCGTGTCTCACGCCCGTCTTGTGCCGGTAGTGTCCCGACGGGAACGTGAGGAGTTTCTCATGATGCGCACGGGACGGCGTCCTGCCGGCGCCGGTGGAGGGAGAGCACCATGACCGCCACGGTCGACGACGGGTCGGGCCGGAGGATTAGACCCAAAGCGACGCGCTCGCGATGGACGGCGCTGGCGCTGCCCGCCGCCGCCGTCTGGTCCCTTGCCTACCTGGTGCTGGGCCTCGCGTGGTTGGCTGGGGCCGGGGGCAACCCCGCCGACCCGGCCGTGGACGACGTTCCCGGGCTGTCCCTCCTCGGGGTCTGGGGCCCGCGAACGGGCGCAGCCATCATCACCGCTCTCGGCGGGTTGGGTGTCGCGCTTGCCGGCGTGATGATCGCCTTCCGCCTCGCGCAACGGCCGCCCGGCTTGCCGCATCATCTGACGAGAATGCTCGCCGTCGGGTTGGGTCTGACCCTGGCGGTTGTCCTGCCGGACTACCGGTTGCTCGCCGCGATCGCCTACACCCCGATCCTTCTGGCCCTCGAGCTGTTCGATGCGGCGCCCGAAGGAGCGAGCGTGTGGACGTGGCCGGTGGTCAACATGGCGGTACTCACCCTTGCCGGTCTCGCCTGGATCGCCACGGCGCTCTTGGGTTACGGTCGCTACACCGGTGGCTGCCCGGCGTGCGGACGCATGCGCCGGTCCGCGTCCTGGACTACGCCACAGGCCGCCGCTCGCTGGGGACGCTGGGCGACGGGGATCGCCGTGGTGGTGCCCCTCGGCTACGCGGCCACCCGCTACGCCTGGGCTCTCGGCATCCCGCTCGGCGTCAGCCAGCAGCTGCTCGACGACCTCGGGAACACGGTCTACGCGGGCGCCGGGCTCGCGACCCTCGCAGTCGGGGGCGCCATCCTCACGCTCGGCCTCACCCGGCGGTGGGGCGAGGTGTTCCCCCGGTGGCTGGTCGGGCTTCGAGGGCGGAGCGTGCCGGTCGCCGTGGCGGTGGTCCCCGCCGGAGTCATCTCGGTCAGCGTCGCCTCGGCCGGGCTCATGTTCGTGCGCTTCGGGCTAACAGGGCAGTTCGGCGCCAACTTCCCCGGAGAGAACCACGACGTCGCGGCGTGGTTGCCAGAGATGTTCTGGCCCGTGTGGGGGGCTGCCCTGGCGGCGGCGACCTACGCCTACTGGTTGCGCCGGCGTGGCAGGTGCCACGGCTGTGGGCAGGCCAACCCAAGCCAGAGTGATCTGGAAGCCGGTGAAGGAACCGCAGATGCTTGGCACTGAACGTGTTCGGGATGCTGCGGTGATGGCTGCGATTCTTGACGATGCCCTTACCAGGGACGCTTCCGCACCTCACTTCCGATTGAGGTCAATCCCTGAGAACCAACTGATCGCGGCCTACAATAGCTGTTGCTATTGCTGCCCGGCTGTCGTCGTGGCCGAATCCAGCGCTCGTAACCGAGCGGATAGGGGGAGGAAGGATGCATTCACTCGCAGCAAAGAAGACCCTTGCGCTCGTCTTCGCGCTCGCTGTCGTCGCGATGGCGTGCACGAGGGAAGAGGAAGGCGGAGGAGGGGGGGCACAAGGAGAAACCCAGGCGGCCCAGGCAGACGAGACGACCCTCCTCGACGAGATCAAGCAGCGCGGCACGCTTCGGTGCGGGGTCAACAACACCGTTCCGGGCTTCGGCTTCGACCCCGGGACGGGAGAGATCGAGGGCTTCGACATCGACTTCTGCAGGGCGTTCGCGGCGGCGGTGCTCGGTGACTCCGAGGCAATCGAGCTGGTTCCCATCGACGCCGACAATCGCTTCATCGCACTTCAAAACGGCGACTACGACGTTCTCGTGCGGAACACAACATGGACGACCAGCAGAGACGGCGCCGAGGGCGTCGCGTTCATGCACGTCAATTTCTACGACGGCCAGGCCCTAATGGTGCGCAAGGGCGACTTCGCTTCGATCGATGAGATGGATGGCACCAATATCTGCGTCACCACCGGGACGACAACGGAGCTGAACCTCGCGGACTACTTCGGTGCGCGCGACCTCGACTTCGAGCCCATCGCCTTCGAGGAGAACCCACAGCTCCAGAGGGCCTTCATCTCGGGCCGATGTGACGGGTGGACGTCGGACCGGTCGCAGCTGGCCGGCATTCGCAGCCAGTGGCCCGAGGAGGAGGGGGGGCCGGAATCCCTAATCATCTTCGACGAGGTCATATCCAAAGAGCCGCTCGCACCCGGAGTCCTCGACACGGAGATCGAGCTGCACGACGCGCTCGACGCCGTGGTAAACGGCCTCATCCTTGCCGAAGAGCTCGGTGTCACGAGCGCCAACGTCGAGGAGACGGCGGAGGATCCCGGCGAGGGACCGGTCGCGGCGCTGCTCGGTGCACCGGTCCTCGATCCGGAAACCGGCGAGTCGGCTCCCATCGACAGCGGGCTCGGGATCTCGAACGACTTCATGATCGATGTGATCTCGGCCGTAGGCAACTATGGAGAGATATTCGAGCGTCACGTTGGCTCGGAGTCCGACCTCGAACTGGAGCGGGGCATCAACGCCCTGTGGACCGACGGGGGCATCCAATACGCCATACCGTTCCGGTAGGCAACAGATGTGACCGAAGCGGGTTCGGCTGTTCGCCCCCGTGGCTGATGCAGCGTTGAAAGAGGTGGCGCGGCTTTCCCCGTGGAGAGACGTGCGCGTTCTGCGCGCGGCCGGACAGGTGGTCTTCGTCGTCGTCCTCGTCGTGATCGCCCGCGAGATGTATCTCAACGCGAGCTTTGCTCTTGGCTCGGCGGGGCGAGAGCTTTCCTACACCTACCTCGACAGTCGTGCGGGGTTCGGTATCAAGGAGCACGTCCTCGGCTACTCGCCCAACCAGCCTCTCTTCAAGGCATTCCTGGCCGGCGCTACGAACGCCATGCTGGTTGCCGCCATCGGGATCGTGATGGCAACCGTGCTCGGCGTGCTGATCGGAATAGCAAGGCTTTCCTCGAACTGGATGGTCAAGAAGATCGCGCTCGTCTACGTTGAGGTATTTCGCAATACGCCTCTTCTGGTTCAGGTGATCTTTTGGTACGTCGCGGTCATCCTGGCAATTCCTCGAATCGAGAGCAGTGTGTCAGTATTCGGCCTCGCGTTCGTGTCGAACCGCGGGGCGGCGCTGCCCGGGATCCGGAGTGGGGCCGACTTCGGTACATGGTTACTGTTCGTCTTGGCCGCCCTTCTCGTCGCAGCGACCGTGTGGCGATGGCGGTCACGCGTACACGAGCGTGCCGGCGAACCGCATTACCGGTGGCTGTTGTCGCTTGGGGTGGTGGCGGTCCTGGCTGGAGCAGGCTATGTACTGCTCGGCGACGCCTTCAGAGTCGAGCTTCCGGAGCTAAGCGCCCACGGCTATTCGGGGGGCTTGCAGATCAGCCCCGAGTTCGCCGCCATCCTCGTGGCGCTGGTCGTCTACACCGCGGCGTTCATCGGCGAGATCGTGCGAGGCAGCATCATGGCTGTGTCCAAGGGGCAAAAAGAGGCCGCCCAGGCGCTAGGGCTGAGCCCGGGCCAACAGCTCCGCCTCGTGGTGTTGCCCCAGGCGATGCGAGTTGCCATTCCTCCCATCAACAACCAGTACCTCAATTTGTGGAAGAACACGAGCCTCGCGTTCGCCGTCGGCTTTCCCGATCTGATCAACATCTCGACCACGATGGTCAATCAGGCGGGGCACGCGCTCGAGACCTTTTCGCTGGTCGTGGGAACCTATCTCGGCACGAGCCTGCTCATCTCGGTTGCCATGAACGCCTTGAACCGTGCGGTCGCATTGAGGGGTGATACGGCATGAGCGGCGCAGCACCAAAAGGCCCACGACTGGGTCTCGGTCTCTCAGAAGACGTTGATCTCCTCAGATTCGAGCAACAGGCGCGCGCGATCGAGGCGGCCCCAGGGCCGGCACCGGCGACCCCTCGGGAGTGGATCCGTCAAAACCTGTTCTCCGGTCCCGTGAACTCCCTGTTGACGCTCGCCTCCGGAGTATTCGTGTTGTTTCTCGCCTATCAGATCCTGAGCTTCGTGTTCGTGTCCGCGCAGTGGGAGGTCGTCCAGGTCGGCATGAGGGGCTACATGATCGGGAGTTTCCCGGTCGACGAAGCGTGGCGTGTGTGGGCCTCCGCCTACCTCGTGATCATCCTCGCCGGGTTGTCATACGGCGTGTCGGCGCGCCGCCTGCGTCCGTCCGCAGGTCAGGTCGCGGTGGGGGCCGCCGCCGCGGCGGTGGCAGGCGCTGTCGTCTTCTTCACCGCCCAAACCCCCCTCGTGCGGGGCCTCGCGGCCGGCGCCACCCCGGCCGCGATTGCAGGCGCCTTGGTTGGCCGGCTGTTCGGGAGGAAGATTCTCAGACCGCTCATCGTGGCGTGGGTGCTTGTCTTCCCCGCCATCATGATCATCGTTCGGGGCTTTGTCGGCGTGCCCCCGTCAGAGTGGGGAGGGTTCTTCTTCAACATAATCGCCGCGACGGTTGGCATCGTGGCGTCGTTTCCGCTTGGTCTTCTCCTTGCGCTGGGGCGACGGAGCGAGATGCCCGTGATTCGAATTGCTTCGGTGGGTTTCATCGAGTTGTTCCGCGGGGTTCCGCTTGTGGCGTGGCTGATCTTCTCGAAGTTCGTGGTGGATCTGCTGCTGCCCCCGCAAATGGTGATCCCCGACATCATCAAGGCCTTCCTCGTAATGACGTTCTTCAGTGCGGCCTATATCGGGGAAATCGTCCGTGGCGGCCTTCAGGGAGTCCCTGCGGGCCAGTACGAGGCCGCAAGGGCCCTGGGGCTGTCGACAACACGCATGATGGCGTTGATCGTGCTCCCTCAAGCCTTGCGTTCTACGATCCCTGCGATGATCAGCCACTTCATCAGCCTGTTCAAAGACACTTCGCTGTTCGTGGCCATCGAGGTCACCGATCTGCTGGCCGCCGCCCGCCGCTCCGCCTCGAGCCTGCTGTACTTCGGAACCGACATGGAGACCTTGTTGTTCGCCGGGCTTATCTTCTGGGCCGTTGCTTTTTCGATGTCCCGGTGGAGCCAGCGCCTCGAGGTACGCCTCGGAGTGGGAAGGCGCTAGGCCGTGGCCGATCGATCTGCCACAGCGGGCATCGGGGAGGCCGGTGACGACCGACAGATCGTAGCCAACGACGTCGTCAAGTCCTTCGGACACTTTCAGGCGCTGAAGGGAATCTCGATGGCTCTAAACAAAGCCGAGACCGTCGTGATCGTCGGCCCATCGGGCTCCGGCAAATCGACCTTCATTCGGACGATCAACCGGCTCGAACGTCACGACGCCGGCCGCATCTTCGTCGGCGGCATCGAGCTGACCGACGACATTCGCAACATCGCGCAGATCCGCAGCGAGATCGGAATGGTGTTTCAGTCGTTCAATCTTTTCCCCCATCTCACGGTCCAACAGAACATTGCGCTCGCACCTCGAAACGTCAGGAGATGGCCGAAAAAGAAAGCCGAGGAGAAGGTCATGCAGCTTCTCGAGCGCGTCGGCATCCCCGAGCAGGCCAACAAGTACCCTGCGGAGCTCTCAGGGGGACAGCAGCAGCGGGTTGCAATCGCCCGGGCGCTCGCAATGGAGCCCAAGATAATGCTCTTCGATGAGCCGACCTCCGCCCTCGACCCAGAGATGATCAAGGAGGTGCTCGACGTCATCGAAGAGCTGGCCGAGTCGGGCATGACGATGATCGTCGTGACCCACGAAATCGGCTTCGCACGCCACGTGGCCGACCGGGTCATACTCTTCGACGACGGCCTCCTTATCGAGGAGGCACCGCCGAACAGGTTCTTCGAAGACCCTCAGCACGAGCGCACCAAGCGGTTCCTGTCCCAGATCCTCTAGTGCACCTGCGCGTTGATCTCGTCGCGCCAGGGCGCTCTGATAGATTGTCTGGCGTGCCGCACCGGTAGCGGCCTCCGTCATTGCCCGCGAAGTTACCTGCGCAAGGGAGGTTCGCTCATGTCTTCGATAGAGGTGCGTCCATTCCGTCGAAGCGACCGGGAACAGCTGACCGCTCTGGTGAACTCTCACGCGGCGGCCGTTGTCCCCGGCGCGTCGGTCTCCGTCAACACCGTGATGAGCCAGTTGGAACGGGAACCCGGCGAATTCATCGTCGACCCCTGGGTGATCGATCGAGCGACCCTCATCGCGGATCAGCGAGGTCGCGTCGTGGCGGCCGCGCACCTTTTGCGCTATGCGTCCGGGCATGAGATCTCCGAGTCGTATCGCGATTTGGCGGAGATCGGTGGTTTCTCTATTGGCCGGAGGCTCCGTACTGGCCCGACTCGGATGAGGCGCGAGACGCTCTCATCGCAACCTGCCTTGCCGTGCTCGACCGATGGGGCGCGCCGAAACAGTGGGCCGACGGCACGTTGCCCGTGCCCGGCGTCTATGGAGTTCCCGAGCAGTGGCCCCACATCCGCGCTGCCTATGAACAGGCCGGTTTCGTACACGAGGGAAACACAGAGATTGTCTACCTCGCCAAAGTGCACGATTTGCTGCACCCGGGGAACCCTCCCGTACATGGAGTCAGGCTACGGCGCTCAGTTGGAGTCAACGGAACCCGGTTATCTGCTGCCTTTGGAAACGAGATCGCGGGCTACATCGAGGTGGATTCGCTAGGGGACGCAGGAAAGCTCCCGCGCAATGTGGGAATGGCCGATATTGGCAATCTCCACGTCGCCGAGGAGTATCGTCGTCGCGGCTTTGCGAGGTGGCTGGTCGGGCAGGCAGGCGAATGGTTGCGTCTGGCTAAGGTTGCGAGCGTGCTCGCCTACGCCTTTCCCGAAGAGGACGGGTGCACAACCCTTCTCGAGGCAATGGGCTTTTCAGAGCTCACACGTACCGAACGGGGGTGGTTGCGAAAGCCACGGTGAAATCTGACATCCGCTCTCGCAATCTGGGCGCATTCGCCCCATCGCCCTTCTTGGCCTTACTCGGTCACCGAGTGGCTTGTTTTGGATTAAACAAGGCTTTGGTTTATCCAACCTCCGACAACCTGGTGGTGGTCGGCCCACGCATCCCACACGTCCCGTGCCCATGCCCGCACCAGCGCCAAATGCTCCTGCGCGGCGCCCGCTGAGAGCACGTCCGCTACGGTCATGCGCCCGGACACCCGGGGCGGCTCGAGCCAGTGAAAGGCCGGCCGATTGACCATCCGCTTGTGCAGTCTGGGCCCATCGCCGGGATCGACTCCCCGTTCGAAGACGAGGCACAGAGTCATCAGGTGCAGGCCCACCGACTGGGTTGTTCGCCGCTCAGGCACGCCCGGGTGTTGCACCGCGTACGCGTCCACGGTTAGCTGGTGAGCCCCGAAGTACTCGGGGTTGTTGAATTCGCGCGCCAGCAGCTCCCCGAAGAGCGCCCAGCACGACGCAGACGAGCCGAAGTATGCGTGCGTCGGTCCGTCGCTCATCGGCAGAACCAGTCCACATCCGGGACATGGCTCGGATCGGGCTGCCGGACTTCGTTGCGGCGGCGAGCCCGGAAACCGGGTCCCAGAGTGAAACGGAGCTTCAGTTGGCATCGCTGCCCGGTCTCGACTGCCGGTTGAGCAGGTCCTTCGCAGACTGAGAGATGTGTTCCTCCAGAGCCCTGTCGATCGCATCGGGCATTCCCGATCGCAAAGCTTCGAGCACAGCACGGTGCTCGTCGACGATTTCACTCAACCTTTCATGCCGAGGAGCGAGGCGTGCGAACTGCACACGCAGCCGGGGCGAAACGCTGCGCCAGAGCTGGAGGGTATGACGCAAGCCAGAGGAAACCACCACATGCTCATGAAATCGATGGTCGGCCTCGTTGATGAGCCCTATGTCCTCCATGGCGGCCCCGGTGGCCATGTCGGCGATGTACCGCTCGAGCCGGGAATCGTCTTCTTCGGAAAGGTGTTGCGCCGTCCGCTTAAAAGCCTCCTTCTCCAGTACAAGGCGCACGGGAATGAGAACTTGGTTCAGTTCCTCTTCCGAGATGTCGAGCACGAACGAACCTCGGTTCGAGAAGTGCTCGATGAGTCCCTCGCTTTCTAGTTGGCGAAACGCCTCACGGAGTGGTCCTGGGCTCACTCCAAAAAGCGTACAGAGCTGTTCCTGTCGCAGCCTGGCGCCCGGCGGCAATTCACCCGACACGATGGCTTCTCGCAGCGCATCGGCTACCTGCTGGCGCACCGATCGCGTCGGCTTCTCGAGATGATCGAGAAAGGGAAGCTGTGTCATCGTCTCCAGGATAGGCGGTCGGATCTCTAGATGCTCTCTAAATGCTGTAGCGTCTGACTGCCTCCGGATCGAGTCGCACCCCGAGACCGGGAGAAGAGGATATGGGCAGAAAACCTTCATCGTCCAACTGCCACGCATCGACCATGAGATCGTCGACGTAAGCGGAGCCGGCCATGTACTCGACCATGTCGGTGCCCGGGAACGCTGACGACAATTGCAAGTCGACGGCGAGGCCAATCGCAGTGTTCCAGCCATGCGGAATCATGCGAGTACCCGATCGCTGCGCGGCCCAGCTTATTCGTAAGACTTCACTTATCCCACCCGCTTTTGTTACGTCAGGCTGAACGATGTCGAACGCTCCTGCGGTCAGCCATTGCTCGAAGGGTTGGCGCCGCGTAAAGACCTCGCCCCCCGCAATCTGAACGGGTGCGGCGCGCCGTAATGCCACATAGTCGTCCAAGGCATCCGGGTGCAACGGCTCCTCGAACCACTTGACCGCGTAGTCATCGAGCATCCGGGCCGTCCGCAAAGCCCATTTGTAACCCTGCTCCCAGAAGGCATCGCTGGCTCCGGCATCAACCATCAAGGCGGCGTCCGGCCCCACTGCGTCGCGGGCCGCGGCAACGATCGATTCGTCAGCGCCCTCGCCGACGCGGCCGAACGGGCCCCAGCCGACCTTGAACGCGCGAAACCCTGCTTTCTTCAGCTCGAGGAGGTGCTCGACGAGGGGCTCGGCGTCCTCGGCCAGAACCGAAGCGTAGGGGCGCACGCGTTCGCGGTAGCGTCCCCCCAGAAGTCGCCCCACGGGCTGTGAAGTCGCCTGACCCAGGAGATCCCAGAGTGCGATGTCGATGCCACTGATCGTGTGGGTAATCGCTCCCCCACGGCCGAGCCAAAAGCTGTTCTGGTGGAGCTTCTCGGTGACCCGCTGAGGTTCGAGTGCATTCTCTCCCTCGTACAGGGGCTGGAGGACCTTCAAGGCGCCCCGGACGAGGGCGTCGGTGGTGTAGACGCTCCCGAGTCCCACGAGCCCCTCGTCCGTGTCAACCTCGATGAGGGTATGGGCTACATCCGAAGGACGCAGCTCGTGGCTCCACCCGCCCTTGGGCGTGGCGCCCGACAGTCCCGTCGCTCGCACCTCTGTGATGAGCATCAATTGACCCTTTTGGGAGATTATCTATAATCTACACCCTGCGCGCCGTTCGGCAAGGCGTCACCCGAGCTTTGGGAGGGAGTTTCACATGAGGTTTCACCACGGTCCCCTGAGCATCGGGGCGCTGCTCCTGCCGCTTCTGATGGTCTTCCCCGCCTGCGAGCAGGGGGGAGGAGATTCAGGCGACACCGACTCCGACGCTCCCAGAGAAGAGATCTCCATTACCGCCGTCTATACCGGAGCCGAGCAAAAGGCCTTCGAGGCGGTCCTGGACGCTTTCATGGAAGCCAACCCGGGCATCGAGGTTGTGTACAGGTCGGCTGGTGACGAGCTGCCGACAGTGCTCGAAACCGCCGTCAGGGGCGGCAATCCGCCGGACCTGGCGATGCTCCCGCAACCGGGTGTAGTGGCCGACTTTGCCGGCAGAGGCGAGCTTCAGTCGCTTGACTTTGTCCGCAAGGCCGTCGTGGACAACCTCGGTGAGTACGCGGTTCAGCTCGGGACGGTCGACGGGGACTTCTACAGCTTCCTCGTCTTGACCAACAACGGGTCGCCCATTTGGTACAACGTGGACCTCTTCAAGCAGGCGGGCGTGAATCCACCCGCGACCTGGGAAGAGCTTCTCGAGGCGGCCGAGACTCTGAAGGCGTCGGGCGTTTCCACCTATTCCTTTGGCGGCGCCGACGGGTGGACGTTGTCGGCGATCTTCGAGAATATCTACCTGCGGACAGCAGGTCCCGAGAGATATGACCAGCTGGCCAAGCATGAGATCCCGTGGACTCACCCTTCGGTCAAGGAAGCGCTCCGGTACATGGGCCAACTCTTCGAGGACCCGGACAACATCGCCGGCGGCCCTCAAGGGGCGCTCGAAACTGACTTTCCGACATCCGTAACGCAGGTGTTCTCGGAGCCTCCGAGAGCGGCGTTGACGATCATTGCGGACTTTGCCTACGGAGTAATTACCGATTCGACCAGCGCGAAACCGGTCTCGGACTTCAATGTCTTCGATTTCCCATCGATCGAGGGCTCCGAGCCCGCAGTCGTTGGCGGCGGTGACAGTGTGGTCATGTTCACCGACGGCGAAGCGGCGCGCGCC
>Ga0183260_10000068_pt1 | contig 68584 bp, 67 predicted proteins | sample AntDrymUQ4972206_2_FD_129768 | JGI IMG/M metagenome (GOLD analysis project Ga0183260, IMG submission 129768) | Polar desert sand microbial communities from Dry Valleys, Antarctica - metaG UQ497 (22.06) (version 2) (version 2) | ecosystem: Environmental > Terrestrial > Soil > Desert | place...
CGAGTGACGCGGTCATCACCTGATCCCGCCAGGCGGGGTCCTGGCCCGCGATCCATTGCTGCACAACGCTTCTCGTGCGGCCAGGCAGCACGTCGAGCAGCTGCGCGGACGGCCGCCCGGGGCCAGGTAGGGCCACGACACCTGTGATGAACTGGGTGTGGTGGCGGCCGTTGGCGGCCAGGAACGCCGTCTCGTCCACCCCGATCCCGACCACCCCGTTCAGGCGGGCGGGGTCGTCGATCAGCGGCCGGCCGTAGTCCCGGACCGCCCGCATCACCGTGGCCCACCCGACCCCCAGCGCGGCGGCGACCGCGGCGACGTCCAACCCGTCGGCGCCGACCAGGCGGCACGCCTCGGCGCGGGCCCGCTCCGACAACGACGCCCGTGGGCGGAGCTGCTCGCTGGTCTCGCTCCACGTCGACACAGCACACAACGGCTCGGCGCAGCGCCACAACCGTTTCAGCCAGACCAGGGTGACCGCCCGACCCCCCGACGGCAGGTCGCGGACCCGCACCTGCCGGCGGCCGTGAGCCGTCGCCGCGACCCCGCAGCCGGCGCACCACGCCCGCGCCGCGGTTGTCTCGATGACCTGCTCGAGCTCCCCAAACGCCGTGGACACCCCGCGCAGCACAAACCCGTCCAACCCGAGCATGGCCGTGCCAGCACTACCGTCATCTCCCACCTGGGGCCTCTTCCTGTCGCGTCGTAGACACCGCGATCATGAGGCCCCAGGCCCCACATCAGGCCCAACAGCGAACTACGTGTCGATCACGCCAACCACGCTCCATGGCGAAGAGCCAGTAAAGGATGCACCAAGGGCCTTCAGAAGGCTAGATCTCGCCTGTGAGCTGCGGATACGCTCCCCCGAGTGGACTCGAACCACTAACCCTGCGATTAACAGTCGCATGCTCTGCCAATTGAGCTACGGGGGACCGGCGTACAGCCGGACCGAGGCTACCTCATGGCCGCGGTCGGGAGTACGGTCCGGGGATGCCCTTCCGCCTGACTCTCGCCCTCGGTTTCGCCATCGGCTACGTGCTCGGCAGCAAGGCCGGCCGTCAGCGCTACGAGCAGATCATGCGCACCGCCCGCAAGCTCAAGGACAGCCCCAGCGTCCAGGGCGCGGCCGGTGTCCTGCAGGCGCAGGCAGACACGGCCATCGGCGCCGTCAAGCACAAGATCGGCTCCGGCGCGCCAAGCTACCCGTCCAACGGCCACCGCCGCTGAGCGCACCGGCAGGCCGCGACCGGCGCTCGCGCCTCAGGGCTGCGCGGCCTCGGCCAGCAATCGGGCCACTGCGGCCTGCGCCGCCGGATCGTGGCGTTGCCCCGGGTCGTCGTACACCGCGTACCAACGCAGACCGTCGACCCCGGCTACCCGGCGGGCGACCACGATCACGCTGCCACCGCCGGGGATCGGGTGTCGCGTGGTGTGGGTCCGGCTGCTGTAGAAGCGCTGCTGCACGGTCTCCGGCAGGTTCTGCGGTTCGGCCAGCCGCACCGACACCGGGGGCCGGTTGTCCAACACCCCTGGTTCGACCTCGTCCGCCGCCGTCACCGCCAGCGTCGTCCCGGTCCAGACCACGTGGTTGATCAGGTGCCAGGACAGTCGGTCGTGCCCCGGCAGCCGCAGACCGGCCGGCGTCGCGACGACGGCGTCCCCGTCGGCGGTCTCGGCCCAGGCGAGCACCCGCTCCGCTGCGTCCAGCCGGGCAAGTGCGGCGGCCGGCGGCCCCGACCGCCGCGGGAACGGCCACCTCACGGAAGGCTGCCCAGCGCCTGCTCGCGCAGGACCCGCACCTGACCCTCGAGGGCGACCAGCCGGCCGAACATCGTGTGGTACTTCTCGGCCTCGTCCACCGGGTTCAGGCGCTGCAGCTTGGACTTCAGGGCGGCCACCGTCGGGACGAGGGCCAGTTCCTGCAACCGGGCGAGGATGGCGACGACGTACCGGCTGTCCGGCTCGCCGGCGGCCCGCAGCGGTTCGACCGCGAGTTCCATGAGCCACGGCCGCACGTCGGCCGGGCAGTGCTCGCCCACCGCCTCCAGCCAGGCCGGACCGGACAGCCCTGCCGAGGAGCCGCCGGCCGCGGCGATTCCGGCCCGGGCCGCGGCGTACCAGGGATGCGTGTACGCCGGGGCCTCGACGCTGTCGAAGACCGGCCCGGCCAGCGCCGGAGCCTGCAGACCGAGCTTGAGCGCCTCCCGCTCGGTCCAGAGCGTCGGATCGTCGGCCCGAGGTCGGCCGACGACGGCCTCCCGCACGGCGAGCGGGGCGGTCTCGCCGCGCCCGAGGGTCCGCAGCCGGGCGATGACGGCCTCGATCTCCATACCCAGGTAGCCGGCCAACCGCCGGGCGTACTCCGGGCGCAGGGACCGGTCCTTGATCCCGGCGATCATCGGCGCGGTCCGCTCCAGCGCCGCCACCCGCCCCTCGACGGTGTCCAGGTCATACTGCGCCAGCGTGGCCCGCAACGCGAACTGCACCAAGGGCTCCCGGCTGGCGATCAGGTCCCGCACCGCAATGTCGCCGCGGTCCTGCCGCAGCTCGCACGGGTCGCGCCCGTCGCCGTCGATGGCCACGAAGGTCTGGGCCATGAACCGCTGGTCCTCGCGGAAGCTCTTCAAGGCGGCGTTCCGTCCCGCCTCGTCACCATCGAACGTGTAGATCACCTCGCCGCGGAATTCGTCCTGATCCATCAGCAGCCGCCGCAGGACGGCGATGTGCTCCACGCCGAACGACGTACCGCAGGAAGCCACCGCGGTCGGTACGCCGGCAAGGTGGCAGGCCATCACGTCGGTGTAGCCCTCCACGACGACCGCCTGCCGTCGCCGGGCGATCTCCCTCTTGGCCAGGTCGAGGCCGAACAGCACGTGGCTCTTCTTGTAGATCGGCGTCTCGGGGGTGTTGAGGTACTTCGGCCCGTCGTCGTCGTCGAACACCTTGCGCGCGCCGAAGCCGATCACGTCGCCGGTGATGTCCCGGATCGGCCAGAGCAGCCGGCGGTGGAACCGGTCGATCAGCGTGGCGCGCGAGGACTGGCGGGACAGCCCGGCCGCGATCAGCTCCGCAGTGGCGAAACCCTTCCCCTGCAAGTGCTTGGTCAGCGCGTCCCAGCCGGCCGGGGCGAACCCGCAGCCGTACGTCGCCGCCGCTGACTGGTCGAAGCCACGCTCGCGCAGGAATTCGCGGGCCACCCGGGCGTCGGGAGTGGACAGCTGCTCGGCGTAGAAGTCGGCGGCCAACCGGTGCGCCTCGACCAGCCGCGGCTTCTGTCCCTGCTGCTGGCGGTTCGGTGCCGACCCGCCCTCCTCGTAGCGCAGCTGCAGCCCGGCCCGCTGGGCCAGCCGCTCGACCGACTCGACGAAGCTGAGGTGGTCCACCTTCTCGACGAACCGGATGACATCACCACCCTCGCCGCAACCGAAGCAGAAGAACAGCCCGCGCGACGGAGTGACCTGGAACGACGGGGTCTTCTCGTCGTGGAACGGGCACAACCCTTTGAGGCTGCCGCCCCCAGCGGACCGGAGCTGCAGGTGCTCGCCCACGACGTCGGCGATCGGCGAGCGGTCACGGACGAGGGCGATGTCGTCGTTGCGGATCCGGCCGGGCACGTCCCCATCCTCCCCCGGACCGGCGACACTCCGGCGACCGCCTCGGGGTCCCGTCAGCCGTCGAGAACCGCGACGAAGGCATGGTCTAGAGCCTGCTGGACTGTCATGCCCGCGCCTGCTCGCTGTGCCTGCTCGGATGCCGTGCGGCTCAGTGCTGCCAGCGTGGCACCGACGCGGCGTTCCCGCAGCCGGCTGTCCGCCGGCACCATCTGCGCGCCCAGCTCGGCCAGGGCGGCGTCGGCCGCGGCGACCAGGGTGCTCGCCGCTTCCGCCCGGCCCCGGTGCGCGGCCACAGCGGCGCACGTGTCCAGGCACTCGATGAGCCGGTAGGTGTCACCGAGGCTCTGCAACGCGGGTACGGCGCGGCGCAGCAGCGCACTCGCCCGGCCGACGTCCCCCTGCTCAGCGGCAATGTCGGCGAGCAGCTGGAGCGTGGAGGCGTTGACCCACGGGTCGGAATCGGCGAGGCCGAGGCACTCCTCGGCGATGGCCTGGGCCCGGTCCAGCTCCTGCCGGTCCAGCGCGACGATAGCCAGATTGCCTAGCACGATGGCGAGCGACGTCGGGTCACCGCCCACCTGGCGGCGCAACATGACGCTCTCGGCGTACCTGCGCTCGGCGCGGTCGAGGTCACCGAGGTCACGGGCGATGCCGCCCTGGCTGTTCAGTGAGCGGGCGACCCAGTCGAGTTGCCCCGCGGCCCTGAAGAGCTCGCCGCTGGCTTCGAAGTGCGCTAGCGCCTCGGCGGGTTGCCCGCGTTCGGCGGTCAGGATGCCGAGCCCGTGCAGTGCCCTTGCTCTGACCAGATCCGGAGCCTGGGGTGCTGCGGCCAAGCCCTGCGTGAGCCACGCCGCCCCCTCGCCTCCAGCTCCCGTCTTGTACCAGAAGTAGGCCAGGGCGGCGCCGAGCCGCAACCCCAGTTCGGCTGTCCCCGGCCCTGTTTGCTCGCCGCCGGAGAGAAAGTGGGCGAGCGCCACCCGCATGTTGTCGCGCTCGGCCTCCAGCCGTGAGATCCAGCTGAGCTGGTCGGGACGGCGCAGCTCAGTCATCGACGCTTCGGCCAGTGCGAGGAAGTGGCGTGCGTGCGCCTCCCGGACCCGGCTTCCCTCGGAGGCCTCCTGCTCGCCGGAGTCGAGGCGTTCCAGCGCGTACTCCCGGATCGTCTGCAGCATCGAGTAGCGCGCACCGGCGCCGGCAGCGGGCCCGCCCACCACGAGGCTCTTGCTGGCCAGCGACGGGAGCTGCCCGGGGCTCGCGCCGCACACCTGTCCCGCTGCACCCTCGGTGAAGCCGCCCGCGAAGACCGCCAGACCCTCGAACAGCCGCCGTTCGGCCGGGGCCAGGAGCCGGGCACTCCAATCGATCGCCGCGCGCAGGGTCTGCTGGCGCGCCGGCAGGTCGCGAGGCCCCGAGGTGGCGAGTTCGAGTCGGCGCGGCAGCACGGCCAGCATCTCGTGCGGGGCCAGCTCCGAGCTGCGCGCCGCCGCCAGCTCGATGGCCAGCGGCAGGCAGTCGAGGCGTCGGCAGATCTCAGTCACCGCGTCCATGGCCATCGGGGTGCGCTGGAAGGTTCGCTCGGCGGCCCGGGCCCTGGCCGCGAACAGCGGCACCGCCTCCTCGTCGAGCGCGAGTTGAGGCACGGGATAGTCGTGCTCCCCGTAAAGCCGCAGGACGGAGCGGCTGGTGACGAGCACCTTCAGCCCGGGGGCAGCGGACAGCAGTTCCGCCACCAGCGGTGCCGCCTCGTCCACGTGCTCGAAGTTGTCGAGCACGAGCAGGAGGGTGCGTTCATGCAGATGCTGGTGCAGCGCCGTCTGTGTGGAGGAGTCGCCGAGGTCGCTGATGCCCAGTGCGACGGCCACCGTGGACAGAACCAGTTCGGCCGCACGTAGGTGGGCCAGGCCGACGAAGTAGATGCCGTCGGGGAAGCCCTCGGCCAGCTCGTGGGCGACCTGGAGGGCGAGCCGGGTCTTGCCGATGCCGCCCGCTCCGGTGGCGGTGACGAGCCGGATTCCGGGTTCGCGCAGCATCGCGCCGATCTCGTCGATCTCGGCGCGCCGGCCGATCAACGGAGTCGCCGGAGCTGGCAGGTGGCGGCGGGCGCGCACCTCGGCCGTTTCGATCTCGAGGCGCGAGTCGTCGCGGAGGATCGCAGCCTGCAGCTCGCGCAAGTCCCGGCCAGGCTCGAGACCGAGTTCGTCGACGAGGGTTCGGCGACCCGCGGCGTACACGGCCAGCGCGTCGGCCTGCCGGCCGCAACGGTGCAGGGCGAGCATGAGGTGCCCGCGCAGGCGCTCGCTCAGCGGGTTGGCGTCGACCAGTGCCTCGAGTTCGGCCACGACGTCCCGGTGGCGCCCCCTCGCGAGTTCGGCCTCCATCCGATCCTCGAGTGCCTGCCGGCGAAGCGAGTGCAACCGAGCGATCTCGGGCCGGGCGTCGTCTGACTCGGCCAGCTCCGGGTACGGGGCGCCTCGCCACAGCGCCAGCGCAGCGGCAGCAGCGGTAGCGGCTTGGTCGACGTCACCGTGGGAGAGCAGCGCCTTGGCCTCTGCCGCCGCCAGCTCGAACCGGCCGGCATCGACTCCAGCGTCGCCCACCTGCAGGAGGTAACTCCGCCCGACCGTCCGGAGGACTCCGCCGCCCGGGCCCAAGGCCGCGCGAAGAGCGGAGACGTACACCTGGACGCTGCGGCCGGGCGACGAGGGTGCGGCGTCACCCCAGAGGGAATCGATCAGCCGGTCGGTCGACACGCTGACGTTGCGGTGCAGCAGCAGGACGGCCAGGAGCGCCCGCTGCTTCGGCGCTCCGAGCGCCACCGGTGTGCCGTCCACAAGGGCCTCGAGCGGTCCGAGAACCCTGAACTCGAGAGCCGCCTGCGTCGTCATGACGTCCCCTTGAGCGGTTCTTGAGGGCGGTCAGGAATGGTGCCGCCCCAAGTCAATCACTCCGAGAAAGGCAGCCACCATGCTCTGCTCAGCCACGAAGCGCCGGCGCCGGACGGCAGGTTCGCGCGTTCCCGCGTGGGCCGCAACACTCCCAGCGGCCGTGCTCCTGGCCACCCTGCTCCCGACGGGCGTCGCCCACGCGGCCCTGCCCGGAGCGGACGGGCGCATCGCGTTCGTCTCCGACCGCGACGGCAATCTCGAGATCTACTCCATGGCTGCGGACGGCAGCGGCCAGATCAACCTCACCGGCAACATCTCCCGAGACCAGGACCCCGCCTGGTCCCCTGACGGTTCGAAGATGGCCTACTCCAGCACCGCGGCCGGCGCCCACCTGGACATCTGGGTCATGAACGCCGACGGGACCGGCAAGGTCAACCTGACCCCGCTGCCCGACAGCACCGAGTCCGGAGAAGCGGGCGTAGAGCCCACGTGGTCGTCGGACGGCTCGAGGATCGCATACTCCTACCAAGGTGACGTGTGGGTGATGAACGCCGACGGGTCCGCCAAGACCAACCTGACACACGATCCGGCGCTGCCCGCCGCCGGCATTCAGCCGGCCTGGTCACCGGACGGCTCGAAGATCGCCTACACCCGCGGCGCCGACATCTGGATCATGAACGCCGACGGGACCGGCAAGGTCCAGCGGACCTTCACCACCGGTGGCACGGGCACGGAGAAGTTCCCTGACTGGTCCCCGGACGGCACCAGGATCGTGTACGAGAAGTCCGGCCAGATCTGGCGCATGCAGGCCGACGGCGGCCGGCAGAAGGCGGTGAAGACGGGAACCAGCAATGTTGGCACGCGGCCGGCCTGGTCGGCCGCCGGCACGCGGATCGTCTTCTCCTCCAGCGGCTTCGGCGCGCCCAACGGCCCGGACATCTTCACGATCCGGCCGGACGGGACCGGGGTGACGCGGCTGGCCACAGCGGTCCCGAACCAGGATCTCGACCCCAGCTGGCAGCCGGTGGCGACGACCGCGAAGCTACCCACCCTCACCGTGTTGCGGGCTCCGGTAAGTGCAACAACTATCACGGCGACCGGTGAGTTGTTCAACGCGCACCCGGGTCAGTCGGTCACCGTGACGCTGTCCCGCCTGGTTGGTACGACGTACGAGCAGGTGGCCACGGCGCAGCCCGTCCTCGACGCCTACGGCAACTACTCGACGTCGTTCGCGCTTCCCGACACGACGAAATGCAGGATCGTCGCCGAGTTCAACGGCGACGCCGACCACCTGGCTAGCCAGGCCACCAAGACCGTTCCCTGCTAGCCGTTCCGGTGATGGCGGACGAGCCTCGCATGCCACGCCGTGGCCGACGTGTCGGTGAGGCTCGCCACCTGGTCGATCACCACCCGCAGCTGGGCCGCGTCGTCGGCCGCCGTCGCCCATCGCACGCCGTGCAGCGGATCCAACACGGACGGGCGGACCAGCAGCGCGGTGACCAACTCGGCGAGCAAGGAACGCTGACGGGCCTGCAAGGCGTTGGTCTCGGCCCGGGCCATCACGTACCGGGCCGCGACCGCCTTGAGCAGCGCGCACTCGGCCACCACCTGGGCCGGTACGACGAGATCGGCGTCGTACCGGCACAGCGGCCGATCGCCCGCCGCGGCCAGGGTGGCGCCGACGGCGGCCTCGGTGAAGCGGCCGGTCAGTTCGCTGGTCGCTCGTTTGAGCGCCGCGCGGGCGCGCAACGAGCCGTCGTACGCCGTCAGCTCGGCGAGCACCGGTAGCGCGAGCAGCTCGGCCAACACGTCGTCCAGCCCCGGATCGACGGCGCCGTACGACGTCCGCGCGATCGCGCCCACCGCCGCGCGTTCCTCCGGCGAGCGCAACGCCGCGAGGGACACGTACCCGGCGTGCACGCCGTCCTCGACATCGTGCACCGAGTAGGCCACGTCGTCGGCCCAGTCCATGACCTGCGCCTCCAGGCACCGGCGGCCCGTCGGCGCGCCTTCCCGCAGCCACCGGAACGCGGGCAGGTCCTCGGCATACACCCCGTACTTCCGCTCGCCGGGACGACGCGGCCAGGGGTACTTCGTGGCCGCGTCCAGGACCGCGCGGGTCAGGTTGAGCCCGGCGCTGTCGCCGGCCGCGTCGAGCACCTTCGGTTCCAGCCGGACCAGGACCCGCAGGCTCTGCGCGTTGCCCTCGAAGCCGCCGCACGGCCCGGCCAGAGCGTCCAACGCGTCCTCGCCGTTGTGCCCGAACGGCGGGTGCCCGACATCGTGGGCCAGGCCCGCGGCGTCGACCAGGTCCGGGTCGCAGCCCAGCGCCTGCCCCATCTCGCGACCGATCTGCGCGACCTCCAACGTGTGGGTCAGCCGGGTCCGGGGGAAGTCGTCCGAGCCGGGCTCGACGACCTGGGTCTTGGCCGCCAGCCGGCGCAGCGCCGAGCAGTGCAGAACCCGCGCGCGGTCCCGCTCGAACTCCGACCGCGGTGCGCCGTGCGCCATCAGCGACGAGCGTTTCGGGGACTCCTCGACCCGGCGGGCCCGGTCCTGCTCGCGGTAGCCGGTCATCGCCACCGCACCCTAGCGGCGATCCGTACGGTGGACGCCGCGCACGACCTTCACCCATGAGGGGATCCGATGGACCACGACACCGATGTGACCTACGAGGTCGAGGCCGGGCTGGCCTGGATCACGATCAACCGCCCGGAGCGCTACAACTCCTTCCGCGCCCGCACGGTCGACGAACTCATCGCGGCCTTCAAGCGGGCCTGGGTCAGCGACGAGGTGGGCGTCATCTGCCTCACCGGCGCCGGCGACAAGGCGTTCTGCACCGGCGGCGACCAGAAGCAGCGGATGCAGAGCGGTGACTACGGCCCGTCGGAGAGCGGTCTGTTCGAGATCGAGTCGCTCCACCGGACGATCCGCGACGTACCCAAGCCGGTGATCGCCGCGGTCAACGGCTTCGCCATCGGCGGCGGGCACGTGCTGCACCTGCTGTGCGACCTGACGATCGCCGCCGAGCACGCGCGATTCGGCCAGACCGGACCGCGGGTCGGCTCCTTCGACGCCGGCTTCGGGACCGGGCTGATGGCTCGGGCGATCGGTGAGAAGCGGGCGCGCGAGATCTGGTTCCTGTGCCGGCAGTACGACGCCGCCCAGGCCGTCGAGTGGGGACTGGCGAACAAGGTTGTCCCGGCCGAGCGGCTGCGGGCCGAGGTCCGGGAGTGGGCCGACGAGATCCTCCGGCTGTCCCCCACTGCGCTGCGGGTGCTCAAGCAGTCCTTCAACGCCGACACCGAGCACTTCGCCGGCATCGGCCAGCTAGCGTTCTCCAGCCTGAAGATGTTCGGGGAGACCGACGAGGCGAAGGAGGGGATCAACGCGTTCAACGAGAAGCGCAGCCCCGACTTCTCGCCCTACCGCGGCGGCTGACGGACCCCCGGTGCTGGGCGCGGACGAGACCATCGTCGGTCGGCGGCGCGAACTCGACGCGTTGCGGGCGTGGCTCGGCAGCGCACTCGACGGCGCCGGGCGCCTCGTTCTCTGCGTCGGCGAACCGGGCATCGGCAAGACCCGACTGGCCCAGGAGCTGGCCGGGTTCGCCCTCGCCGGCGGCACCGCCGTCGGCTGGGGTCGCTTCGTGGAAGGCGAGGGTGCGCCGGCGTACTGGGCCTGGCGTCAGGTGTTGCGTTCGCTGGGAGTCGATCCCGAATCCGTGCTGGCCGGTGACGTGGAGTCGCCGGCGGACCGGTTCCGGGTCTTCGAGGACCTGACCGAGGCGGTGCGTGGCGTCGCCGGCGCGAGCGGCGCGGTCGTCATCCTCGACGACATCCACTGGGGTGACGAACCATCGCTGCTCGTCTTGCGCCATCTCGCACAACAGATCGCGGACACGCGGCTGCTCCTGTTCGCCGCGTTCCGCGACGTCGAACCCGCGCACGTCCTGACCCGGGTCCTCCCCGACCTGCTGCGCTCCCCCGCCGCAGTGCGCCTCGACCTCCGTGGCTTCGACCTGGCCGAGGTGCGCCAACAGCTGTCGACGACGGCTGTGGGGACGTCCGCTGCCGACGCCCGGACCGTCCTCGACGTCACCGGCGGCAACCCGTTGTTCGTCCGGGAGGTCGCCCGCGCCATGGCCGACGGCACGTGGCGCCCGACTCGCCCACCGGCCACGGTGCTGGACGTCGTCGGCGCGCGGCTGCACCGAGTCTCCGGCGGCTGCCGGGCGCTGGTGCAAGCGGCTGCCATCATCGGGCGTGACTTCCCGGTGGCCCTCGTCGCCGCCACGCTGGACGAGCCGGTCGGCCGGTGCCTGCCGCTGATCGACGAGGCGATCGCGTACGGCCTGCTCGATCACGCCGGCGGCGCCGGTGAGTACCGGTTCGTCCACGCCCTGACCCGCGACGCGGTCGTGGCGTCCCTCGCGACCGTCGCGCGAACCGCCCTGCATCGCGCCGTCGCAGTGGCAACCGAGACTCAGCACACCGGCGACCTGTCCGAACAGCTGGCCGACATCGCCCGCCACTGGGCCGAGCTCGCGCCGTACGGCGAGGCGGCAACGGCCCGCGCCTGGACGCTGCGCGCCGCCGAGGACGCGGTGCGCCGACTGGCCTACGAGGAAGGCGTGCGGCTCTACCGGACCGCGCTCGCCCTCGACGCGACGTCGATGACTGACGTCGACCGCTGCCGCGCTCAGGTCGCACTCGGCCGGGCGGCCTACCTCGCCGGTGACCTCCACGGTTGCGCGGAGGCCGCCGTGGCCGCGGCCGACGCCGCGCGGGCGGCCGGAAGCGCAGAACTCCTTGGCGAAGCCGCACTCGTGGTCGAGGCCGCCCCCGATGCCCGCATCAACGCCGTCGCGAAGCAGCTGTGCGAGCAGGCGCTGGCCGGTCTCGGGGACGTCGACCACGAGGCCTTGCGCGCGAGGCTGTTCGCGCAGCGCAGCCACCTCGCGTTCTACGCCGGCGACCAGGAGCGCACCGAGTCACTGAGTGCGGTGGCGCTCGACCTCGCCCGCGCGTCGCACGACGACCGGGCGCTCGTCGATGCGTTGCACGCCCGGAAGGAGGCCTGCCCCGGACCCGCCGGCCGGAGCGAGCGACTGCTCCTGGCCACCGAGATGCTCGCCGTCGCGCGGCGAACGACCAGTGTCCGGACCGCCATGTGGGGCGAACTCTGGCGGATCGACACCATGCTCGAACGCGGGGAGCTCGCGGTCGCCGCCGAGCATCTGCCCGGGGTGCAGCTGGCCGTCGAGCGGGTCGGCGGCCCGGTCAGTGCCTGGCATCTGGACCGCGTCACGGCCTGCGTGGCCCAGGCGCAGGGACGGTACGCCGAGGCGGCCGCCGTCGGTCGCCGAGGGTACGAACGGATGCGTGCGGTCGAGCCGGCACCGGCAGCCGGCGCGTACTTCGCGCTCCAGACCGCGTTGGCCAGCCACGTCGGTGTCGGCGACGATGCGGCGGCGTTCGCGCTGCGTCCCTTCGATCCGCCGCCGCGCTTCAGGACGATCGCTCGGCTGTCGCGCGCGTTCCTGCTCCTGTGCGCCGGGATGCCCGACGAGGCGGCGGCGTCCTACCAGCAGGCCGGTCCGCTCGACAGGTGGTCGCTGCCGGCGTTCTTCCTGCTTCCTGGCTATGTGTACGCCGCCGTGGCCGCCGCCGACCTCGGGCGGTACGCCGATCTGGAGGTACTGCTCGACCGGCTTGCGGCGTTCCGCGGTGAACACGCGATCGGTGACGGCGTCGCCTACCTGGGACCGGTCGAACTCACCCTCGGGCGCGGCGCGGCGGCCCTCGGCCGCCTCGATCAGGCTGTCGAGGACCTGGCGGTGGCGGCCGAGCAGGCCCACCGGGCCGGCGCACCCGGCTTCGTCGCGGAGGCGTGGTTCCACCTCGCGACCGCGCTCCTCGCCCGGGACGGCCACGGGGATCGTGACCGGGCGGAAGTGATCGCCCGCGACGCGGACCGCCTCGGGACAGCGTTGGGGATGGCGGCGTACGCCGACCGCACTCGCGCCCTAATCGCGCAATTCGACCCGGACGACCGGCGGCCGACCCTGAGCCCGCGCGAGGCCGAAGTCGCGACGCTGGTCGCCGAAGGCCTGACCAACAGGCAGATCGCCCGGCGGCTGGTGATCTCCGAACGCACCGCCCAGAACCACGTGCAGCACATCCTCACCAAGCTGGGATTCAGCACCCGGAGTCAGGTCGCCGCCTGGCGCGTCCGTGCACAACATGAGTACGCAGATGAGTGATCTGGCGGATGTTCGGACGGCTCCGGCTTCCTAGCGTTCCTCCTGCGGCCACGCCGGTCGCCCGACAAAGGAGGAAGTCATGCAGTGGATCACCGTCGCCACCCCGCCGTTCTCGTCCATCGAGCAGTTCGACAAGGTCACCGCGTTGGTGGACACGGAGCCCCACGGAATGACGGCGCGCTACGTGGGAACGAGCAACGGCACGCTCCGGGTCGTCACCCTCTGGGAGTCCAAGGCGCACGCTGACCGGTTCTTCGCCGAGACGCTCGGGCCCGTGCTGGCCAGGGCCCTCGGCCCCGAGCCGGTCGGCCAGCCCGAGGTCTTCGGGATCGACGTGGCGCGCAGCTACGTGCGCGAACCGGTCGGCTGAGACCCGGCGAGCATCGCGGAGCGGCGACCGCGGCGGGTGCCGGCCTCGTAGCGACGGCGGATCCGTTCCGGGTCGACGCCGGCCAGGTACTGCGCCTTGAGCACCTGCATGAGCACGGTCATCCGCCACGGGCCGTGCTGGACCAGCCGCCGGGCCGAGGCGGTGCAGGCCACCGGGAGGACGACCAGGCGACCCCGCCGGCGCAGCTGCCGGGACAGCTCGAGGTCCTCCATGAGCGGGATCTCGGGGAAGCCGCCGAGGGCGCCGAAGACCGCCCGGCGGACGAACATCGCCTGGTCTCCGAAGACCCAGCCCAGCCGCCGCGCCCGCGCGTTCGAGGTGATAGCCAGCCACCGCAGGCCGGCCGAGCGCTGGTCGAAGCGCAGCGTCAGCCCGCCGCCGACGACGTTGGGGTCGGCCATCGCCGTCAGCAGCGCGGGCAGCGCGGCCGCCGGGATTGTGCAGTCCGCGTGCACGAACCACAGGATCTCGCCGTGACTGGCCGCGGCTCCGGCGTTCATCTGCCGGCCCCGACCGGGCGCGCTGGGCACGACGCGGGCGTGCTCGGCGGCCAGCTCAGCCGTGCCGTCGCGGCTGCCGCCGTCGACGACGACGAGGTCGCACTCGGGGAAGTCCCGGCGCAGCCGGCGCAAGCAGGCCGCGATCCCGGGCGCCTCGTCGAGGACCGGAACGACGATGGAGACCTCAGACCGCACAGTTGAGCACCACCGGGAGCGACCCGTCGGCCTGGCGCAGTTCCAGGAAGCGCTGCACCACCCGCCGTTTGGCCTCAGCCATCGCGACGTCCGGCCCGCCGAGCAGGAAGTCCGGCGAGGTGCCCAGGTCGGCCGCGGCCGGGTGCCAGTGCCAGCCGTCGGCGGTGACGGTGAGTTCGGGGACGGTGTTCGTCGCGCCGATCTCGATGCCCGTCGCGGAGAGTCCCCGCCGTACCAACGGCCGGACCGCGAAGTCGCGCCCGGCGACACCACGCGCGGCCAGCAGGTCGCGCAGCGGTTCGACCTGGTCGGCGTTGTCCGGCGTCTCGGTCATCCCGACCCGGACCGGCAGGCCGAGGGAGCGGGCGAGGTCAAGCCCCGCCAGCGCCCGCCGCCAGGAGCCGCGACCGCGATGCCGGTCGTGCGAGCGCGGTTCGGCACCGTCGAGCGACGTCTGCAGGACCAGCCGCGACCGGCCGGCCAGCCGCTCCAGCTGGGTACGCCGGTAGCCCTGGTAGAGCATCCCGTTGGTCAGGCAGACCACGTCGAGCCGCGCGCTGGCGTAGAGCAGCTTGTCGACGATGTCCGGCTGCAGGAACGGCTCCCCTCCGGTGACGTACAGCTCGCGGAAGCCTTCGGCGACGGCGTCGTCCACCAACTCTTCGAACGTGGCCCGGTCGATCTCACGCCGCCGCGCCTGCGGTGAGGAAGCAACCGAGCAGTAGTCGCAGGCCAGGTTGCAGTGGAAGTTCGTGTAGACCCACAGCCGCGGCGGGAACAGCGCCGAGCCGAACAGCGGGATGACCGGGAGTCCGTCGTCGGCCGTCGTCGGTACATCGGGCCAGCCCGCAACGGCCGCGTCGAATGACGGCAGTGCGGACTTGTAGAGCTGGTAGCGCCCGCGCGAACGCTCCAGGGGTGGGACGACCTCGAGGCAGGTCGTCCAGCAGCCGGTCTCGACCGCCAGCGCGAACGCCTCGGGCAGCCCGGCGGCCCGGATCGAGGCGGCCTGCGCGGCCCAGTCGTAGTCCAGGGCCACGAGTTCGGCGCGCGGCGGTACCCCCGGCTCGAGGTCGAGCAGGGCGAACCAGACGTTCCGGCCGCCATCGTTGGCCGGCCGGCCCAGTACGCCGACGTTGACGACCAGGGTCTTCCCGAATCGGGAGATCCACGGCAGCCCGGAGTGCGTGCAGCAGATGACGTCCGCGCGGGAGGCAGCGACCCGTAACCGGTGCTGCTCGATGGGCAGCGACTCCCACCAGAAGTCGTTGACGGCCATTGTCGAGCCGTGCACCAGGTGGACGTCGGTCCCGTCGACGATCTCCCGCCGCTCGGTGGGCAGGGTGCGCATCCAGGCCGCGAACTGCTCGCTGGTGTGCCGGAGGGTGTAGTCGTAGGCGATCGCGGCGTAGGCGTTGTCCGCGTCGTCGGCGTACCCGCAGCCGCAGTCGGGCTGTCGGCTCCCGATGGCCACCTCGTAGTTGCCGGCCAGGCACTCGATGCCGTTGTCCACCAGCAGCGGCCAGATCGCCTCCGGCTCGGCGCCGTACGCGCCGAAGTCGCCGAGGCAGACCAGCCGGTCCGCCCCGCGCGCCCGCGCCTGCTCGACGAAAGCACGCAGCGCGTACGGGTTGGAGTACACCCCGCCGCACAGCGCGAGTCGCGTCATCATCGGTCCCCGTTGCCTCGCCGAACCTGCCTCGGGACAGTATCGAGCCCGCTAACCTGGCCGGACCGGAACGGGGAGGTACGCGGTGGCACTTCGCGAGCGTCTTGTCCGGCTGGAACGGCGGACCCGACCGATCGACCCCGAGTACGCCGAGGCGATCGCCCGGCGGTGGGCCGAGCTGCCCGAGCACGTGAAGACGCCCGCGCAGGTGCTGGGCCAGCACGCGCTCGGCTGCGAGGGCACCCACGGGGTGTTCCCCCGGTGCAACCTGGCCTGCACCCCCTGCTATCACTCGCGCGAGGCCAACCGGGTCCGGGTCGACGGTGGGCACACCGTGATCGCCGTACGGGCGCAGATGGACATGCTCCGGCGGGTCCGTGGCCCACGCGCGCACGCGCAGCTCATCGGCGGCGAGGTGAGCCTGCTGCCGCCGGACGACCACGCCGCGGCCCTGCACGCGATGCGGGCGGCCGGCCGGGAGCCGATGAGCATGACCCACGGCGACTTCGACGAGGACTACCTCGAACGGCTGGCCCTCGGCCCCGACGGGCGGCCCCGCTTCGGGCGGCTGTCGTTCGCCGCGCACTTCGACATGTTGATGTTCGGCCGGCGCGGCATTCCCCGCCCGGCCCGCGAGCGCGACCTCAACCCGTACCGGCAAGCCTTCGCGGACATGTTCGCGCGACTGCGCCGCCGACACGGGGTGCAGTACTTCCTGGCCCACAACATGACAGTCACGCCGGCGAACCTCGACCAGGTGGCCGACGTCGTCAAGGACTGCCACGGCATGGGCTTCGGGATGTTCTCCTTCCAGCCGGCCGCCTTCGTCGGCGACGACCGCCGCTGGCACGAGGACTACGACCAGACCGGGATCGAGGAGGTCTGGCGGGAGATCGAACGCGGCGTCGGCCGTCGGTTGGACTTCACGCTGGTGCAGAACGGCGACCTGCGTTGCAACCGCACGGCGTACGGCTTCTACGCCGGCGCCCAGTGGTACCCGTTCCTGGACGCCGACGACCCGCGTGACGTCGCCGCCCGCGATGCCTTCTTCCGGTACTTCGGGGCCTTCACCTTCACCGGCGACCCCGTTCCGGTTCTCGCCGGGCGCCTGCTGCGACACGTCGCACGTCATCCACGGATCCTGCCCATCGCCGCGGCGTGCGGCGCCCGGATCGTCCGGCGGGCCGGTGGTCTGCTCTCGGTACTCCGGCACGCGCGGGCGGGGGCGGTACGGCCGGTCTCGTTCGTCGTACACCAGTTCATGGACGCCCGTGACGTAGGCCCCGCCTGGGACCTCATGCAGCGCGGCGAACGGGCTGACGACCCCCGCCTGGCCGTCACCCAGGATCGGCTGGCCGCCTGCCACTACGCGATGGCGCACCCGGAGACAGGGCAGATCGTGCCGGCCTGTGTGCAGCACAGCGTGCTCGATCCGGTGGAGAACGTCGAGCTGCGCCGGCTGCTGCCGATCGCGACGACCCGCTGAATGCCCCGCATCCTGACCGATCCGGTCGACCTGGCCGGGCTGATTCTCACCGACGCGTGCGGCGACGCCGACATAGACCTCGGCGCGCTGCCCGGTCGCCGGCTGCTCAGCGTCATCCGGCATCGCTATTGACTGCCCTGCCAGGAGCACCTCGTGCAGGTGCAGTCGTGCGCTGCCGCCGCGGGGGTTCCGGTCCTCGCCGCCGGCTTCAGCCCCGCTCCGGCCCTGGCGGCCCTGGCCGAGCACCTCGGCTGGCGCGGGCCCTTTCTGTCCGACCCCGACCGGCTGCTCTACGCCCGACTCGGGCTCGGCCGGGCACCGTTGTGGCTGGTGTACTCCCCCGGCACCGTGCTGCGTTACGCCCGGGCTGCGCTTCGGGGGGTCCGGCTGACCCGGGCGGTCGAGGACATCCGCCAGCTCGGCGGGGACGCGATGGTTCAGGACGGCGTCGTCGTACGGCGTTGGCTCCCCCGCACTCCGGACGACCGAGCCCCACCCGCCATGCTGGTTGCCTTCGCCGCTACCTGAGGGAAGGCCCATGGCGCGCTACGACTACGACATCGCCGTGGTCGGCGCGGGCTCGGCCGGGCTGACGGCTGCCCGGCTGGCCCGCTGGTTCGGCAAGCGGGTGGTGCTGATCGACAAGGTCCGCCTCGGCGGTGACTGCCTGCACTACGGCTGCGTGCCGAGCAAGGCCCTGATCAAGGCCTCGCGCGTGGCCTACGAGTCGCGCACCGCCGATCGCTGGGGGCTCGAGCCGCACGACGCCCGCGCTGACCTCGGACGGGTCAACGCCCGGGTGGCCGACGTCATCGCGCGGGTCGGCGCGCTGGACGACGCCGCCGCGCTCGCCGAGCACGGTGTCGAGGTGGCCCTGGGTCAGACCCGCTTCCTGGACGCGCACACGCTCCAGGTCGGCGACCGGCGGATGAGCGCGAAGTACGTCCTGCTGGCCACCGGCAGCTCCCCCGTCGTCCCAGACATCCCCGGCCTGGCCGGCTCCGGCGTCCTGACCAACGAGGACGTCTTCTCCCTCGACCGGCTCCCGCCGCGGCTGGCCGTCCTCGGGGGCGGGCCGGTCGGGGCGGAGCTGGCCCAAGCCCTGGCCCGCCTGGGCAGCGAGGTCACCGTGCTCACCCGGGCGGCCGGACTGCTGCCGCGTGACGACCCGGACCTGGTCGCGTTGCTGACCGCGCAGTTCGCTACCGAGGGCATCACCGTCCACGGCGGCGTCGACGTGCACGCCGTACGCCGGGACAGGGCCGACCTCGTCGTGACGATCAAGGGCCGGTCCGACCTGCGCGTGGACCAGATCCTCTGCGCCACCGGCCGCCGCCCCAACGTGGCCGATCTCGATCTGGCCGTGGCCGGCGTGGAGCACGGACCCGACGGCGTACAGGTGGACGACCGGCTGCGGACCACCGCCGAGCACATCTACGCCGCGGGCGACGTGACGGGCGGCCCGGCGTACACCCATTTCGCGGGCTACCAGGCCGCCCACGCGGTGCGCAACATCGTCGTACCGGGGTCGGCGGCGTTCGACCCCGGCGCTCTCCCCGCTGTCACGTTCACCGATCCGGAGGTGGCCCGGGTGGGGCGAGCCGACGACGGAACGGCGTACGGCATCCTGCGCTTCCCCTACTCCCGCCATGAGCGGGCGCTGACCGATGGGGAGTCGGTCGGACTCATCAAGATCCTCGTGGGGAGGGACCGGCGCATCCTGGGCGCGCACGTGGCCGGGCACAACGCCGGCGAGCTGATCGACGAGCTCACCCTGGCCATGAACCGGAAGCTCACCGTCGACCACATCGTCGGCTCGATCCACGCCTACCCGACGTACTCGTTCGCCCTGCCGATCGCCCTGCACGAGTACGCCACTACCCAGCGGCCGAGCCGGGCCCTCCGGCTCGGCCGGCTGCTGGCCCGGCTCACCTGATCAGGCAGTCCCGGTCGACATCGCCCAGGTGACGATGTCCACGCGCGTCGAACCGCCGAGCTTGGCCAGCACGTGGCTGACGTGGGTCTCCACGGTGCGCTCGGAGAGGTAGAGCCGCTGCGCGATCTGCAGGTTGCTCATCCCCTCTGCGACCAGGGCCACGACCTCGCGCTCCCGGGCGGTGAACGCCGTCCGATCGGCCAAGGCAGCATTGATGGCGGCAGCTATCCCTTCGGCGACGGCGGCCCGGCCGGGCATGTCCAGCGCCCGCATCGTCTCCAGCGCCGTGCGCGCCAGGCCGGCCGCCTCGGTCAACCGCCCCGTACCACCCCGAGCGAGCAGAACCTCGGCCAGGTGCAGCCGGCTCATCGCGGCAAACGGCCGGGCGCCCATCCGGTCTTCGAACCGGAGCGCGTCTCGTAGGTGAACTTCGGCGATCTCGGGACGGCCGAGCAGGAGCGCGAGGCGCCCCAGCGTCCGGCTGGCCGACCCGACGCACGCCAAGGCACCCGTCCCGCCGGCGATCATCAGATGGCCGTACGGCGCGAACAGGGGGTAGAGGACCGCGGCCGCCTCGACGTCGCCGAGGTGGGCGGCGCCGTCGGCCAGCAGTTCGACTGTGACGATCCAGGCGCCGTCCACCGGATAACCCTCCACCTGCGCGACCATCTGCCGCAGCACCTCGTGGGCCTCGTCGCGGCGCTCCAGCAGCAGGTAAAGCCCGACCAACGATGCCCGGCCGACCGGCGGCATTCCGGGCGTGGAGATCAGGAAGTCGATGATCTGCTCCGCGGGCAACGGGAAGCCCTGCGCGGTGTCCGTCGCCCACCGCACATGCGCGACGGAGTACAGGAACGCCCAGTGCAGCGTGCGCAGGCTCGGGTCCTGCAGGGCGTCGGCCAACTCCAGAGCGGCGGCCGCGTGTTGCTCACCGGCGGCGAACCGGCCGACGAGGGCCTCCCGAGCCGCCCGCAGCCGCAGAAGGTGCCACTGCGCCAACGGATAGTGCAGGGAGTCGGCCACCGTTTTCAACGCCAGCAGTTCACTGTCCACGGCGGCGAGACCGCCGAGCTCGAACGCCGAGTCGACCCGCCAGATCCGCCCCCACATGGCGCCCACAGGCAGTCCTCGCGCGGCCAGTCCGACCGCCTGGTGGCCGAGACGCGACCGCTCGTCGGAGTAGTCCGGTCCGGCGACTGCGAGGTGCCGGGCCCGCAGACAGGCCAGGATCGCCGCCGGATCGCCGGTTCGCTGCGCCAGCGTCACTGCGGCTGCGGACAACTCACGCGCGTCGTCGAGACGCCCCCGGCTCGCCGCGTCGTACGCCTGGCGGGCCAGCAGCTGGGCCCGCAACTGACTGGCGGGCTTCGGTACGGCGGCCAGCGCGCGCTCGACCAGGTCGGCGATTCGCTCGGGACCGTCCACGACCACGCCGTCGACCACGAGCGCGGCCTCGCCGAGCAGGTCCCACCGGCCGCTGGCCCCGGCCAACTCTCCGGCGTCCACACAGGCATCGAGGGCCGCCCCGAAGGCCCCGGCCGCGAAGTCGGCCCGCGCCCGGGCCAGGAGCAGCTCGGCCCGTTCGGCCGCGGCGACGTCGGGCACCAGGTCCAGGTGGTCAAGGGCCGCGGCGTACTGCCCGGCGGCCTCCGCGTAGGCGAACTGCGCCGCACTCTGCGCGCCCCTGTCAGCCAGCGCGTCGGCCGCGACGCGGTGCTCGACCGGGGTGCTCGCCGCCCGCGAGAGGTGATGGGCCAGTTCCGTCCGGCGCGCCCGGCCGGGTGGGGGGGTCATCAGCGCCGCGGCGATCTGCCGATGCACGCGGCGCCGGTGGGCGGGGGTCAGCTGTTCGGCCACCCCGTCGCGGACCAGCGCGTGCAGGAACCGGCCCCGATCCGGCGATTCCGCGGGGCGCAGCAGCCCAGCCGCTACCGCTTCGTCGAGTGCGGTCCGGACGGTCACCAGCGGTACGCCGCATGCCATACCCACGACCCGGTTGGAGAACTCCTCACCGGCCAGGCTGGCTGCCTCGACCACAGCGCGGGCTGCCGCGGACAGCCGATCTAACGGGTCGCGGACCAGGTCGGCGAACTCCGGTCTGGTCGCCAGCGCCTGCGTGGCGGCGGCCCGGTCGAATCGGTCCCAGCTGACCCGCGCGGCGAGCAGCCGACTCACGGCGGCGACGTACAGCGGGTTGCCGGCCGTGCGCTCGTGCACAAAGTCGGCGTACGCCGCACCGACCGGTTCACCGGCCAGGCCGGCCAGGTACTCCCCCGTGGTCGCCACGTCGAAGCCAGCCAGGTGCCGGTGCTCGCCGGGCACCCCCGTCCTCTCGTCCGCGGCACTGTGCCGGGTGGTGGCCACCACGAGCAGCCGGGAGCGGCCGAGCTCACCGGTCAGGTGCCGCAAGGCACCGAGGGTGGCCGAGTCGGCCCAATGCAGGTCCTCGAGCAGGAGGAGCAGACCGTCGGTGCCTGACCGCGCAATGAGGCGGTCCGCGACGGCGACGAACAGCGCGAACCGGCTCGCCGCGGCCACATCGGCCCTTCCCCCGGCCGATTCGGGAGCGGTGGGCCACTCCAAACCTGCCTGCTCGACGACCCGTCGCAGCGGCCACAGTGGCGGAGCCCCCGCTGCCGACGGGCACCGGCCCCAGACCGTCGGAACGCCGAGGGCCTCGGCGTGGCCGGCCAGCTCCTCGACCAGCCGCGTCTTGCCCACCCCGGCCGGCCCGTGCAGGACGACGAGCCGGCCGCGACCACCATCGGCGGCACTGAGCCAGCCGGCCAGTTCGTCGACCTCCGGCCCCCGGCCGATGAGAGGGCTCGTGACGGGCGCGGGCACATCCGCAGTATCCGGCCGCGACCACCGAATTATCGACGCCCGCGGTCCGTACCGGATATCCGTGCCGCCGCTCCGTACCGGCGCGGATGTCTCGCGGTGCCGGCCGCCCCAGGCTTTCCCCTGACCGCAACGCCCGTCGGCCAGGAGGCCGCCATGTTCGTCAGTATCGACACCGTCCCCGACCCGGCCGGCGACACCGCGGATGTTCTGCGCGAGAAGGCCGGCGATGCGCTCGTTGCCCTCTTGCAGCCCCTGGAGCAGCGCGCGCTGATCCTGGTCACCCGCTGGCCCGACGCGGTCAGCGCCAGCCCGCCGCCCGCCGCCGCCGAAACCCGCCGCTTCGAGCGCAGCGAAACCGTCGTCGCGGACGACCCCACTGAGCCGGTCTACGCCCAGCTCATCTGGTTCGACGGGCCACGCTCGTCACACCAGTCCGAGATGATCAACCGGGCCAGCCGGGAGCGCATCTGGCCGGCGGCCAGGAGCGTCACCGGCGCGGTCGGAGCCCTCATCGCCACGGCCGAGGACGGCGCGCTTTGCACCGTGGCCTTTCTCACCTCGCTGCAGACCGTGGAGGACGTCCAGCAGGCGATCCTGTCCGCCGCCCTGCTGCCCTGGGAGGACGCCGCCCTGCTGACCGGGCCGGACCGCGTCCAGCTCGCCCGTGTCCTCGCCCACAACTTCCCCGGCTAGTCCCATCGCCCGTTCGACCTTCGATCTCTGCCCTAGACAAGGAGTTCGTCATGCCCCCTTTCACCTCTTCGGCTACCGACCTCGCGGCGCGTACCGCGGGCACGTGGATGCTCGATCCGCAGTCGTCGGTCGCCGGCTTCACCGTCGGGAACTTCGTCGTGAGGTCCGTCTCCGGCAGGATCCCGCTGACCGCCGCCTCGCTGACCGTCTCCGACGAGGGTTCGGTCTCGGTGTGGGTTGAGGCGGATGTCGCCGCCATCGACACGGGCCACGCCCGGCGCGACGTCGACCTGCGCAAGCCCGCGTTGCTCGACCTCGAGCGGCACTCGAGCCTGGTGTTCCAGGCCACCCGCCTCGTCGAGACCGCAGCCGGCTGGCTGGTGCCCGGTCAGTTGACAGCCAAGGACACCACGCGCGAGTTGGAGCTGACGGCCACGGTCGTACCCGAGGGTGAGCACCTGCGCGTGCACGCCACGGGGCAGCTGGACCGTCGGGACTACGGCATCACCGCGCCGCGGTTCCTGATCGGGGCCTTGGTCGACGTAGAGGTCGACGCCGTCTTCACCCGCTGACCCGGCCGCCGCTGCGGCCCCAGGCGGGTCAGCGGCCGCGGGACCAGCGGTAGGCCACCTCGGGGCGCCCCGGCACGCCGTACCGCGGCGCCCGCTGCACGGTGGTGTTGTCGGCCAGGTACTCCAGGTAGCGCCGCGCGGTCACCCGGGAGGTCCCGATCGCGGCGGCCACCTCGGCGGCCGACCGGCCGGCCGGATCGCCGCGCACGGCATTCACCACCGCGCCGAGCGTCGCCGCATGCATCCCCTTGGGCAGGCCGGGGCCGCTGTCACTGCGCAGGATGGACAGCACCTGGTCGACCTCGCCCTGCCAGGCGGCCTCCGGCCCGGCGGCGATCCGGGCCCGGAACTCGGCGTAGCGCTGCAGCTTGTCCCGCATGGCCGCGAACGTGAACGGCTTGAGGAGGTACTGCCCCACCCCGAGGCTGACCGCCGAGCGCACCATCCCGAGGTCCCGCGCCGACGTCACCGCCATCACGTCGGCGAGCTGGCCGGCCGCCCGCAGGCTCCGGACGAAGTCCAGCCCGTGCACGTCGGGCAGGTTGAGGTCCAGCAGGAGCAGGTCGACCGGCGTCGCGGCCAGGATCCGGCCTGCCTCGGCCGCGGAGGACGCCACCCCGGCGACGGTGAAGCCGGCCACCCGGCCCACGTAGCTGGCATGGGCAGCGGCCGCGATGGGCTCGTCCTCGACGACGAGGACCCGGATCGGATCGGTCACGCCGGGGCCGGCGCGCGCAGCGGGATCCGGGCGGTGAAGATCGCCCCATCGTCGCGTTCGACCTCGATCCGCCCACCGGCCCGGGCCACCGCCTGCCCGACCAGGGCCAGCCCGAGACCCCGGCCGTGTACCGGGGCGTCGGCGGTCTTGGACGACCAGCCCCGGCGGAACGCCAGCTCCGCCTGTGCCGGATCCAGGCCGGGCCCGGTGTCGGCGACCCGCAGCAGCAGTTTTCCGGCGTCCTCCCGGACCGTGACCGAGACCCGCCGCGGCGCGCCGGTGCCGGCCAGTGCATCGATCGCGTTGTCGACGAGGTTGCCCAGCATGGTGACCAGGTCACCGGCGCCGACGCCGGCCTGCTCCAGCACGTGCGGGTCCAGTTCGGTGTCCGGCGTGACGACCAGGTCGATGCCCTGCTCGGCGGCGACCGCGGACTTGCCGAGCAGTAACGCTGCGACGATCGGCTCCGCGACGGTGTCGACTATCCGGTCGGCGAGCTGCTGAGCGGTGGACAGCCGCTCGGTGGCCAGCCGTACGGCGTCGTCCGGGCGACCCAACTCGATCAGCGAGACGACCGTGTGCAGCCGGTTCGCCGCCTCGTGCGCCTGCGAGCGCAACGCCTCGTACAGCCGCCGCGAGGTGTCCAGCTCGCCGGCCAGCTCCTGCACCTCGGTGTGGTCCCGGACGGTGACGATCCGGCCCACGTCGGCCTCGCCGCTGCGGGCCGGGGCCGCGCTGAGCACGACGACCCGCTCGGCGGTCAGGTGGATCTCGTCGGTGCGCTCGCCCGCGGTGATCGCCGCGCGCAGCGCACCCGGGAGGTCGACCTGGTCGATGGGCAGGCCCACGACGTCGGCCGGCAGGACGAGCAGCCGGCGGGCCTCGTCGTTGGCCAGCTGGACCCGGCCCGCGCCGTCGAGCAGCACGATGCCTTCCCGCGCGGAGTGCAGTACGGCGTCGTAGTACCGGTACATGCGGGCCAGTTCCTCCGCACCGAGCCCGTGGGTCACCCGGCGCAGCCGGCGGCTCAGGCCCGCCGCCACGACGGCGGCCACCGCCAACAGGGCCAGCCCGGCGACGATGAGCGGAGGGATGGAGCGGGCCACCTCCGCTCCCAGGGCCGCCGTCGTGATGCCGACCGACACCAGGCCGACGATTTCCCCGGGCTTTCCGACCGGGACGACGGCCCGGACCGACGGGCCGAGGGTTCCCGTGTAGACCTCGGTGAGGTTGTCCCCGGCCAGCGCCGGGGCAATGGTGCCGATGAAAGGCTGCCCGATGACTTCGGGGTTGGGGTGGGAGTACCGCGTGCGGTCCGGCGCCATCACCACGACGAAGTCCACTCCGGTGTCGCGGCGGACCGCCTCGGCGTACGGCTGGAGCACCCGCGACGGGTCCGCGGAGCCCAGCGCGGCCCGGACCTCCGGGCTGTCGGCGACCGTGAGCGCGATCGCCGTCGCCCGCCGGGCGGCCGCGGCCTGGGAGTCACCGCGCGCGTCGAGGTAGGCCAGGGTCGCCGCGCCGGCCACAACGAGCAGCACCACGAGCAGCTGGGCGGCGAGGAGCTGGCGGGCCAGGCTCCACTGGCCCGGCCACCACCTCCTCCGCCGGGGCGCAGGGCTGGTCACCTGCGGAGTCTCGACCCGCCGGTGCGGCCTGGGCAACACCTCGCGCAGCAGTCCGGCGGACCGGAGCCGTCGAGACCGCAATGAACGCAACCGTGACACCGGTCTCGTGGTGCCGGACAGTCCGCGCTACCAAGATCCCGGAGGCAGGCATGTCCACTACGCCCGACGGCGACCGTTCCACGCCGCCCACGCACACCGGCCAGACGTCGCCACCCGACTCGCCCAAGAAGGACCGGACGCACCTGCTCTACATCGCGGTCGTCGCCGCGGTCGGGCTCGGCATCCTCGTCGGCCTGGTCGACAAGGAACTGGGGATAGCGCTCAAGCCCCTGGGGACCGGTTTCGTCAACCTGATCAAGATGATGATCTCGCCCGTCATCTTCTGCACGATCGTGCTGGGCATCGGTTCAGTGCGGGCGGCCGCCCAGGTCGGGCGGGTCGGAGGGCTCGCGCTCGGTTACTTCCTGCTGATGTCGACGTTCGCACTGGCCATCGGCCTCGTCGTGGGCAATGTCGTGCAACCGGGCCAGGGCATCTCGGTGACCCCGGGCGAGGTGCCGTCGACAGAGGAGGCCAGCGGCACGGTCGACTTCCTGCTCGGGATCATCCCCACGACATTGGTCTCGCCACTCACCGGTGACAGCGTCCTGTCGACGTTGTTCGTCGCGCTGCTCGTGGGCTTCGCGATCCAGGCGCTGGGCCGGACCGGTGAGGCGGCGCTACGCGGGATCGCGGTCTTCCAGCGGGTTGTGTTCAAGGTGCTCGCGATGATCATGTGGGCCGCCCCCATCGGCGCCTTCGGCGCCATCGCGGCCGTGGTCGGCGAGACCGGCACGGACGCCCTGAAGGCCCTCGGGCTGATCATGATCGCGTTCTATGCGACCTGCGTGCTGTTCGTCTTCGGCGTCCTCGGCGCGCTGATGCGCGTCGTCACCGGGATGAACATCTTCAAGCTGTTCCGCTATCTCGCCCGCGAGTTTCTGCTCATCGTGTCGACCTCGTCCTCGGAGACCGCCCTCCCCCGGCTGATCGCGAAGATGGAGCACCTCGGTGTGAGCCGGCCGGTGGTCGGCATCGTGGTCCCGACCGGGTACTCGTTCAACCTCGACGGTACGGCGATCTACCTGACCATGGCCTCGCTGTTCATCGCCGAGGCGACCGACCAGCCGCTGTCCCTCGGCGAGCAGATCGGCCTCCTGCTGTTCATGATCATCGCGTCCAAGGGGGCGGCCGGGGTCACCGGTGCCGGGTTGGCCACCCTGGCCGGCGGGCTGGCCTCACACAGGCCAGAACTCGTCGAGGGGGTAGGCCTGATCGTCGGCATCGACCGGTTCATGTCCGAGGCGCGGGCGCTGACCAACTTCGCCGGCAACGCCGTGGCCACCGTGCTGATCGGTAGCTGGACGGGCGAACTCGACCGCGAGCGGGCGCAGGAAGTGCTCGACGGGCAACATCCGTTCGACGAGTCGGACATGCTCGACGAGCACTACGAATCCGACCGCGCAGAAGAGGCGCGCGGGGAGCCGGTCGCCTCGGTGCACTGACCCTGCTCTGCGATGATCTCGGGGATCTGCCGGTCCTGACCGGCAGATCCCCGAGATCATCCGCGTTAGCCGATCCGGTCCTCGGGGGTGGACCCGGTCAGCCGGTAGTAGAGGTATGCCGCCGTCTCCCGGAAGATGGCCCGGGCCTGCGTCTCCCGGGTGAAGACCGCCGGACCCTGCCGCGTCGGCGAGGACAGCGTGCTCATGCCGAGGTCGGCGGCGATCCGGTTCGCGCGCAGTTCGTGCCAGGGATCGGTGACGACGATGAGGCTGCCCCAACCGCGGTCGGCGTAGACCTCGGCGACGGCCTGCATGCTGTCCAGCGTGTTCGACCCGGTGCCGACCGGCACGATCGCCTCGGCCGGGACGCCCTCGTCCTGCAGCCACTGGGCGCCGGCCTCGGCCTCGGTGAAGCGGTCGCCGTCCTGCTTGCCGCCGACCGTGACCACGGTCGGCGCGAGGCCTTCGTTGTAGAGCGCCAGCGCGTGGTCCAGCCGCGCCTCGAAGACGGGCGACGGTACGCCGTCGTACTGCGCCGACCCCAGGACGAGGATCGCGTCGGCCGGCGCCCTCTCGTCGGCGCGGGCCAGCTTCCAGACGGCGTACGCCGTACCGCCGACGACGAGAACCGCCGCCACGACGACGGCCGAGACTCCCCTGATCAACCAGCGAATCAACGGGAGTCGCTACCCCCACTGGCCAGCGCGGCGCGGCCGGCCTCCAGGCGGGCCACCGGCACCCGGAACGGCGAGCAGGACACGTAGTCCAGGCCCGCTTCGTGGAAGAAGTGCACCGACTCCGGGTCACCGCCGTGCTCCCCACAGACGCCGATCTTCAGGTCCGGGCGCGCGGCCCGGCCGCGCTCGACGCCCACCCGGACCAGCTCCCCCACGCCGTCGACGTCCAGGGTCTCGAACGGGCTCACCCCGAAGATCCCGAGTTCCAGGTACTGCGAGAAGAACGACGCCTCGACGTCGTCTCGGGAAAAGCCCCAGACCGTCTGGGTCAGGTCGTTCGTGCCGAAGGAGAAGAAGTCCGCGGACTCCGCGATCTGGCCGGCGGTCAGCGCGGCTCGGGGCAGCTCGATCATCGTCCCGATCAACGCCGACAGCTCCACGTCGCGTTCCCGGCCGACCTCGGCGAGCACGTGCTCGGTCTGCTCGCGGACGATCTCCAGCTCCTGCACGGCGCCCACGAGCGGGATCATGATCTCCGGGATCGGGTGCTTCCCGTCGGCCAGCAACTGCGCGGTGGCCTCGGCGATCGCCCTGGTCTGCAGGCGGAACAGCCCGGGTACGACCAGGCCCAGCCGGACGCCGCGCAGGCCGAGCATCGGGTTCTGCTCGTGCAGCCGGCGGACGGCGCCGAGCAGTTCGAGGTCCTCGTCGTGCGGCTCGTCCTTCTCCTCGGCCACCGCCACCCGGATCGACAGGTCGGTGAGGTCGGGCAGGAACTCGTGCAGCGGCGGGTCGAGGAGCCGGATGGTCACCGGCAGGCCGTCCATCGCGGACAGGATCCGCACGAAGTCATCGCGCTGGAACGGCAGCAGCGCCTGCAGGGCGGCGTCGGTCTCGGCGTCGTCGTCGGCCAGGATCAGCCGCTGCACGTGCCGGCGCCGCTCGCCCAGGAACATGTGCTCGGTCCGGCACAGGCCGATCCCCTCCGCGCCGAAACGCCGGGCGCGCTGGGAGTCCTCGCCGGTGTCGGAGTTGGCCCGGACCCGCAAGCGGCGGATCTCGTCGGCGTGCACCAGCAGCCGGTGTACGCCACGGACCACGGCGTCGGCGCGCTCCGAGTCCGGATCCAGCGAGCCCTCGAAGTACTCCACCACCGCCGACGGGACGACCGGGACCTCGCCGGCGTACACCGCTCCGGTGCTGCCGTCGATCGAGATGACGTCGCCCTCGGCGTACCGCGTCCCGTCCTTCGTCCGGAAGGTCTTGCGTTTCACGTCGACGTCCAGGGAGTCAGCGCCGCAGACGCAGGTCTTGCCCATGCCCCGAGCGACGACCGCCGCGTGTGAGGTCTTGCCGCCGCGGCTGGTCAGGATGCCGCGGGCGGCGATCATGCCGTCGAGGTCGTCGGGGTTGGTCTCCCGGCGGACCAGGATGACGTCCTCACCGGCGGCGGCCCACTCCACCGCGGTGGCCGAGTCGAAGACGGCCTTGCCGACCGCCGCACCGGGTGAGGCGGACATTCCCCGGCCAATCTGGTCTTTGCCTGCCTTGACGTCGAACTGCGGGAACATCAACTGCGCGAGCTGCGCGCCGGTGACCCGGTTCAGCGCCTCGTCCAGGTCGATCAGCCCCTCGTCGACCAGCTGCAGGGCGATCCGGAACGCCGCGGCCGGGGTCCGCTTGCCGACCCGCGTCTGCAGCATCCAGAGCTTGTTCTTCTCGACGGTGAACTCGATGTCGCACAGGTCCAGGTAATGCCGCTCCAGCTTCTCCATGGTGCGGAGCAGTTCGGCGTACGCGTCGGGCTGACTGCCTTCCATCTCGGCCAGCGGCAGGGTGTTGCGGATGCCGGCGACGACGTCCTCGCCCTGCGCATTCTGCAGGTAGTCGCCGTAGATGCCCTGCTCGCCGCTCGCCGGGTCGCGGGTGAAGGCCACGCCGGTGCCGCTGTCCCCGCCGAGGTTGCCGAAGACCATGGAGACCACGCTGACCGCGGTGCCGAGGTCACCGGGGATCCGCTCCTGGCGCCGGTAGAGGATCGCCCGGTCGGCGTTCCACGACGAGAAGACCGCGTTGACGGCCAGGTCCAGCTGCTCGCGTGGCTCAGTCGGGAACCCGCGGCCGGCGTCGTCGGAGACGATCCGCTTGTACGCCGCCACCAACTCGCGCAGGTCCGCCGCGTCGAGGTCCAGGTCGTCCTCGCTCCCCTTCTCCTTCTTGGCCCGGTCCAGCGCCTCGTCGAAGCGGGTGCCGTCGATGCCGAGGACCGTCTTGCCGAACATCTGGATCAGCCGGCGGTAGGAGTCCCAAGCGAAGCGCTCGCTGCCGGAGATCGTGGTCAGGCCCTGAACCGATTCGTCGTTCAGCCCGACGTTGAGGACGGTCTCCATCATCCCGGGCATCGAGAACTTGGCGCCGCTGCGCACCGAGACCAGCAGCGGGTCCTCGGGGTCACCGAGCCGCTTGCCCATGGCCTGCTCCATCGCGGCCAGGTGCTCGCTGACCTCGTCGTGCAGCTCGCTCGGCACCTCGCCGGTGTCCAGGTACACGGTGCACGCCTCGGTGGTGATGGTGAACCCGGCCGGCACCGGCAGGCCGAGGTTCGTCATCTCGGCCAGGTTCGCGCCCTTGCCGCCGAGGAGGTCCTTCATGTCTCGGTTGCCCTCGGCGAAGTCGTACACGTACTTCGGCACGCGCTCTCCCAAGAACGAGGCTGCTGGGTGGCCGCACCCTACCCAGCCGCGGGAGCGTGGACGGCTCATCTGGCGAGTGTTCCGGTCAGCTGGACTGCACCAGCCCGAAAACCGTTGGGGAGGAGCGGCCCCCGCCGACTACCGTGCAGCCACGTGGGTCGTGTCGTGGAAGCCGTCGTGCCGGCCCGCCTCGGCGTCGGGTTCCGGTGGCTGCTCGCGTCGTCGTGGATGTCCAACCTCGGCGATGGCATCGCCATCGCGGCCGGGCCGCTGCTCGTGGCCTCCCAGACCGGCGACCCGCTCCTCGTGGCGATGGCGGCGTTGCTGCAGTGGCTGCCGCCGCTGCTGTTCGGCCTGTTCGCGGGCGCCCTTGCCGACCGGATGGACCGCCGGCTGATCGTGGTCACGGTGGACCTGATCCGAACGGCAGTCGTGGTCGCGCTCTGCCTGACGATCGTCACTGACTCGATCTCGATCGCCGTCGTGCTGGGGTGCCTGTTCCTGCTCGGTACGGCGGAGGTGTTCGCCGACAACAGCTCGGCCACGCTCCTGCCCATGCTCGTCCACCGCGACGACCTGGCGATCGGGAACGCCCGGATGACCATGGGGCTCGTCACGATCAACCAGCTCGCCGGTCCACCGCTGGGTGCCGCGATGTTCGCCGCCGGCATGGTGTGGCCGTTCGTCGGCCAGGCCGTCTGTGTGCTGCTCGGGGCGATCCTGGTGTCCCGCGTCGTGCTCCCGCCGCACGGTCGCGCGAGGGACGAGCGGGGACGGATGCGACACGACATCGCGGAGGGGGTGCGCTGGGCCTGGCGGCACCCGGCCGTGCGCACCCTGCTGCTGACCATCGCCACCTTCAACATCACCTTCGGCGCGGCCTGGTCCGTGCTCGTGCTCTACGCCACCCAGAGGCTCGGCCTGGGTGCGATCGGCTTCGGGCTGCTGACCACCGTCTCGGCCGTCGGGGGGTTGCTCGGTACGGCGGCGTACGGCTGGATCACGCGGCGGGTCAGTCTCGGCAACATCATGCGGATCGGCCTGATCATCGAGACCCTGACCCACCTGGCCCTCGCGCTGACGACGTCGGCCTATGTCGCCATGGCGATCTTCTTCGTCTTCGGCGCGCACGCCTTCATCTGGGGCACCACATCGATCACCGTCCGCCAGCGCGCGGTTCCGTCGTCCCTGCAGGGTCGGGTGGGCAGTGTCAACCAGGTCGCGGTGTACAGCGGGCTCGTCGTCGGTTCCGGAGTCGGCGGGCTGATCGCCCGCGAGTGGGGGGTGACCGCGCCGTTCTGGTTCGCCTTTGTCGGCTCGGCGGTGTTCGTCGTCCTGATCTGGCGCCAGCTGCGGCACATCGCCCACGCGGACGCCGCGGCCGCCCCGGCCGACGCGTGAGTCCCGGTCGGGTCGTCGTGCTCAACGGTGCTCCCCGTTCCGGGAAGTCGAGCATCGCCGCTGCGCTCCAGCACCGATGGGATCGGCCCCTGATCGCCCTCGGCGTCGATGCTTACGCCGCCATGACGCCGGAGCGGTACCGGCCCGGCCTCGGCCTGCGGCCGGGCGGTGAGCGTCCCGACCTCGAACCGCTCGTGGCCACGCTGTACGCGGCGCTGTACGAGTCGGTGGTCGCGCACAGCCGCCGCGGACTCGACGTGGTTGTCGATGTCGCGCACCATGACGACTACTCCCGGCCGCTGGACACCCTCGGCATCGCGGCAACTGCGTTGCGCGAGCTCCCGGCGTACCTGATCGGCGTCCGCTGCCCGCTCGACGTGGTCATGCGGCGGCGGGACGCCGACCGCACCGGGGTCTACGCGCAGACGCCGCCGGGCGGCGGGATCCCGGAGCCGGTGCTGCGGTGGCAGCACGCGGTCCACGTGCCGGGTGTCTACGACCTAGAGGTCAACACGTCTCTGTCGACCCCCGAGGAGTGCGCCGGCGCGATCCTGACCCGGATGAGAGACGGACCGGGCGACGCGTTCGCCCGGCTACCGCGGCCTTACGACGAGTGATGCGGCGGCCAGGCGGTCGTCGCCGCAGCATTGGATGGGTCCACGGCCCTGGACGGCCGCCACGGCCTCCGTCTACTCACTTATCGCCCGGTCAAGCGGCCAGCGCATCCGTACCGCCGCTTTCCGCGTCGGTCAGCCGTCGACCAGCTGACCCACGGCCTGTTCGTCCACCGGATCGACGCGGGTCAGTCCGGCCACGTCGTCGAAGCCCCGATCGGTCGTCACGACGACCAACACACCGTAGCGCCGAGCGACGGCGACGTGGATGGCGTCACGCATGTCCAGCCGTGGGTTCTCGAGGAACAGCGTCATCGCCGCCTCGACGTCCTCCGGAGCGACTGGACGAACCACACACAACCGGGCCGCGGCGCGGCCGGCGGCCACTGCGAGACGCCGATCGCCTAGCTTCCTGTTCCGTACGTGCACGATCTCGTCGATGGCCACGGCGGAGACCTCGCCCATCAGGTCACCGGCCTCGACGCAGGCCAGCACGCGTCGACACGCGGCACGAAGGGTGGCATCAGCGCCCAGGGCATGCAGGAAGACGTTGGCGTCCAGCAGAACCGGACTCATCCAACGTCGTCGTACATCATGTCCAACTCGTGACGGATCTCCTCATCGCTGCCGATGTCCATCAGCGGAGCGGTGAGGAAGTGCTCGAGCGCTTCCGCACGGGTCATGGCCGTCGATGGCAGGTACCGGTCGATGGCCTCGCGGATGACCGCACCCACCGACCTATGGGTCTGCTGGGCCAGGCGTTCCAGGTGCGCGTATCGCTCGTCGTCCAGCAGAAGCTGCGTCCGGCGCGTCAACATGCACATACGGTAGCATGTGCCCATTAGCCGCCGCTGTGGTCCAGTTCGGCGCCGAAAGGGATCGCCCGCGATGACGGGTCGGCGAGCCAGCCCTCGGGGAGTACGACGGCCCGCTCGCCCGTGGTCCGCCCCCGTACCTGGCCCAGTACCGAGGCTGGGTAGGGCTGGTCCGGCAGTTCGGCCAGCCGGTCGGCCAGCTCCCCCAACGACGAGACCTGGGCCAGCGCCGCCCGCGTGGGGCCGCCGACCGCGAAGCCCTTGAGGTACCACGCGATGTGCTTGCGGAAGTCCCGGATCCCCCGGTCGTCGCCCAGGTGATCGCCGAGCAGCGACGCGTGGCGCAGCATGACGGCGCAGACCGCCCGCAACGACGGCAGCACCCGTGACGCCGTACCGGCGAAGGCGGCGGACAGATCGGCGAACAGCCACGGTCGGCCGAGGCACCCGCGACCCACGACCACGCCGTCGCAACCTGTCTCGGCCACCATCCGCAGGGCGTCCGAGGCCTCCCAGATGTCCCCGTTGCCGAGCACCGGGATGTCGACGGCCTCCTTGAGGGCCGCGATCGCCGACCAGTCCGCTGTCCCGCCGTACAGCTGGGCCGCAGTCCGCCCGTGCAGGGCCAGCGCCGCCACCCCCTCGTCGGCCGCGATCCGCCCGGCGTCGAGATGGGTGATGTGATCGGAGGAGATCCCGATCCGCATCTTCATGGTCACCGGCACCCGACCGTCGGCCGCCCGCACCGCGGAACGCAGGATGTCGCGCAACAGCCCCCGCCGGTAGGGCAGCGCCGCCCCCCCGCCGCGCCGGGTCACCTTGGGCACGGGACAGCCGAAGTTCAGGTCGACGTGGTCGGCCCGGTGCTCGTCGACGAGCATGCGGACCGCCTCGCCGACGACCCGAGGGTCGACGCCGTACAGCTGCACCGAACGGGGCGACTCCCCGGCCGCGAACCGCACCATCCGCAGGGTCCGCTCGTTGCGCTCGACCAGCGCCCGGCTGGTGATCATCTCGCAGACGAACAGGCCTCCGCCGTACTCCCGGCACAGCTGCCGGAACGGCGGGTTGGTGATGCCGGCCATCGGAGCGAGCACGACCGGCGAGGCCAGCTGCAGCGACCCGAGCCGCAGCGGTCGGGCCGCGATCAGAGCAACCACGTCAGCACCTCCTCGTCCGTATCGCCGGTCGTGCTCCATTCCACCTGCAGCACAGTCTGGGTACGCGGCAGCACGAAGTAGCTGTGCCCACCGACGCCCTGCCCAGGCCGGAGCGGTTCATGCCGGAAGCGCGGGTACGCCGTGAGCGTCGCCGTCGCCCGGTGGTAGCGACTGCCGGCGGCGTCGACCAGCGCCAAGCCGACGTCGGGCGGGGCGGAGTAGTCCGCGGTGCCCAGGTTGGCCAGCTCCAGGGCCACGATCACGACCCGCTGCGCGCTCGGCACGCCGATGCCTTCGGCTACGAAGAACTCGTCCGCCGGGTCCAGCAGCCACAGCACCCGGACCGCGACCGGGCAGCCGTCGGCTCCAGTCCCCTCCAGGGTGTCGCCGAGCCGCCCGGACACGGCCGGCCTCAGACGCCGACCAGGCGCGTGGCCAGGTAGCCGTCGAGCTGGTCCATGCCGACCCGCTCCTGGGCCATCGTGTCGCGCTCGCGCACGGTGACCGCCCGGTCGTCGGGGGTGTCGAAGTCGACGGTCACGCAGTACGGCGTACCGACCTCGTCCTGCCGCCGGTAGCGCCGCCCGATCGCGCCCGCGTCGTCGAAGTCGACGTTCCAGTGGCGACGCAAAGCCGTCGCCAGGTCGCGGGCCACCGGGCTCAGGTCGGCGTTGCGGGACAGCGGAAGTACGGCGGCCTTGAATGGCGCCAGCCGGGGGTCCAGCCTCAACACGGTCCGCTTGTCCATGCCGCCCTTGGCGTTCGGCGCCTCGTCCTCTACGTAGGCGTCGACCAGAAAGGCCATCATCGGCCGGCCGACCCCGGCCGCGGGTTCGACGACGTACGGCGTCCAGCGCTCGCCCTTCTCCTGGTCGTAGTACGTCAGGTCGGCACCTGAATGCTTGGAGTGGGTCTTGAGGTCGAAGTCGGTCCGGTTGGCGATGCCCTCCAGCTCGCCCCACTCCGAGCCGGCGAACCGGAAGCGGTACTCGATGTCCACCGTCCGCTTCGAGTAGTGCGACAGCTTCTCCTGCGGGTGCTCGAAGAAGCGCAGGTTGGCCGCGTCGATGCCCAGGTCGACGTACCAGCCCATGCGCTCGGCGAGCCAGTACTCGTGCCACTGCTCGTCGCTGCCGGGCTCGACGAAGAACTCCATCTCCATCTGCTCGAACTCGCGGGTACGGAAGATGAAGTTGCCCGGCGTGATCTCGTTGCGGAAGCTCTTGCCGATCTGGGCGATGCCGAAGGGCGGCTTCTTGCGGGCGGACTGCATCACGTTGAGGAAGTTGACGAAGATGCCCTGAGCGGTCTCCGGCCGCAGGTAGGTCCGGCCGGACTCGTCCTCCGTCACGCCGAGGTGGGTGGCCAGCAGGCCGTTGAACATCTTCGGCTCGGTGAAGGCGCCGCGGGTCCCGCAGTACGGGCAGGCGATGTCGGCCAACCCGTTCTCGGGCGCCTTACCGTGCTTCTCGGCGTAGGCCTCCTCGAGGTGGTCGGCCCGGAAGCGCCTGTGGCAGCTCTGGCACTCGGTCAACGGGTCGACGAAGGCGTTGACGTGACCGGAGGCGACCCACACCTCCCGGGCTAGCAGCACGCTGGAGTCCAGCCCCACGATGTCCTCGCGGCCGGTCACCATGGCCCGCCACCACTGCCGCTTGATGTTCTCCTTGAGCTCCACGCCCAGCGGGCCGTAGTCCCAGGCAGAGCGCTGACCGCCGTAGATCTCGCTGGAGGGATAGACGAAGCCGCGGCGCTTGCTGAGGCTGACGATGCGGTCGACGAGATCTGCAGGCACCCGAGGCTCCATCCGGCTGGCGGTCGGCGGTCGGCGGTCGGCTCCATCCTAACGAGCGGGCTCGCCCCGGCTTCCCGGTTCTCGGGTGTCACTGGCCCGGTCGCTGGTCGCGCTGATGGCGTGGATGCCGTCGTCGGACAGCAGGGTCTCGAAGGAACTGGGTTCGTCGCGGGCCAGCGCGAGCAGCGGCGCGGCGCCGATCTTGACGTCGTACGCCGACAGCGCCCGGCGGTAGGCGCCCACGCCCTCCCAGGCCGTGATGATGGACCAGACGGTCGGTTCGTCCAGGCTGCGCCCGACCCGGCCGCTGCGGTAGCCGGGCCGGGCGGCCAACGCGGCCAGCGCGCCCCGCGCCCGCTCCACGAAGTCGCCGGCCTCGGCCGGATCAACGTCGAAACGACTCACCACGAACACCGGTCAGGACCGTCCGCTGAGCAGGCGGCGCACCTCGACCGGGTCGGCATCGGGCGTCTCGCGCAGCTCGGCCAGGCGGTCGAAGACGTCAACGGCTGCCACGGAGAACCCGTCCGGCAGGCCCAGGGACCGGAAGTACGCCGCCGCCTCAGCCATCTCCGCGCCGAAGCGCCACGCCTTGGCCCCGATGCGCTGCTCCGACGCGGCGACCCGTTCGGCCACGCCGGGCTGCGTGCGCTCCCACTCCGCGACCAGCTCGGGCCCGACGCCGCTCACCTCGCCGGCCGCTCGCGCGGTCAGCAACAGCGCGGTCACCGCCTTGCTCGTCACGGCGTAGCACGCCTTGAGCGCCGACGCCGAGCCGAAAGGTCCTGCGAGCACCCGGGCCGTCAGCGTCGTCGGGTCGAACAGCTCGGCCGCCGCCTCGGCACCGGGCCCGGACAGGTGCAGTACGGCGTCCGCGGTGGACGGGCCGCCGATGACCGCGCCGTCGATGACGTCCACGCCCGGCATCAGGTCCGCTACCCGGTGCACCGTGCCCGGGCTGATCGCGTTGGCATCGACGTACCGCCCGCTGAAGCCGGCCGCCGTGACCGTCGCCGCCACGTCCAGCGCGTACGCCGGCGGGCAGACGCTCAGCACCGTGTCGGCCCGACCCGCCAGCTCCACGAGGTCGGCGACCTCGGTGAAGGCCGCCGCCCGGGTGCGTGTCGCGGCACTGCGGCCCGCGCCCACCCACAGCACCTGGTGACCCGCGGCAGCGACCGCGTGCCCGAGGAAGGAACCCATGGCGCCCGGGTGCAGCAGACCCACCGTCGTCATGGTCACAGCCTGCGTCATGGTCACAGCCTGCCGCACCCGCCCCACGCTTCCGCCGGCAGCGGGCGGTTCAGGTGCGGCCGTCCCGGCTCCGGGAGAACCAGCGGCGGCGGACGGGCTTCGGGGCCGGCAACACCAACGGTGCCCACGGCAGGGCGGCGCGCCACCAGGAACCCTGCCGGGCCCAGTCGAGCAGCACGCGGGTCACCATCTCGGCCTCGGGCGCCGCGGCCACGAAGTGCGCGTCCGGTCCGCCCTCCCGATGCTCGACGGTCAGCACGGCGGCCTCGAGGGTCACCTGCAGGTAGACCTCGTCGGCCGGTGGATCCGTGCCCGCCCCGCGCCGCTCCGCGACGAAGAACAGGCAATCGCCGTCGGCGACCTCCTGTACCAACTCGGCGACCCTGCTCCGGACTGGGGTCATCGAGCGTTGTATCTCGCTCTGCCCTCCTGCTGCCGTCGGCTCCGGCTCCGATCGTCAGCCGCAGACCCGTCATCGGCAGAGCGTAGCGTCGGACCACTTGACAGATATCTGAGGTTAGCCTTACCTAAGTTTATGTCGCCCACGGCGGAGCGCGTACGCCGGGCGGCGACCGTGCGTCGCGAGTCCGGCGGGCTGTTGCGGACGCCGGCGGCCCGGTACGGCGGGCTGCTCGTGGCGGTTGCGGTGCTGCTGGTCGCTGTGCTGGCCAGCCTGCTCCTGGGCTCCCGCACCCTGCCCATCGGCGACACGTTGAACGCCTTGCTGCACGGCGACCGCGGCTCCACCACCGGGCTGATCGTGTGGGGACTGCGCTGGCCGCGGACCCTGATCGGGATCTTCGTCGGCTCGGCGCTCGGCGCGTCCGGCGCACTCATGCAGGGTGTCACCCGCAACCCGCTGGCCGACCCGGGCATCCTCGGGGTCAACGCCGGGGCGGCGTTCGCGGTGGTGCTGGCGATCTACGTCTTCGGGATCACCACGCTGTCCATCTACGTCGGGTTCGCCTTTGTCGGCGCTGCCGTGGCCAGCGTCGTCGTCTACGCCCTCGGAGCCATGGGTCGCGACGGCGCTTCCCCGGTAAAGCTGGCCTTGGCCGGCACGGCCGTCAGCGCCTTGCTGGTCGCGCTGACCAGCGCCATCCTGCTGGTAGACCTGGCCACGCTGGACCGCTACCGGTTCTGGGTCGTGGGCTCGCTGGCCGGGCGCGACCTCGGCGTCCTGTGGCAGGTCCTGCCCTTCCTCGGCGCGGGCCTGCTGGTCGGGTTCGCCTCGGCCCGCTCGCTGAACGTCCTCGGCCTCGGCGACGACGTGGCCAAGGCGCTCGGTGCGAAGGTCGGCACCGCCCGGCTGGTCAGCGCACTGGCCGTGGTCCTCCTGACCGGCTCGGCGGTGGCCGCAGCCGGCCCGATCGGCTTCGTCGGGCTGACCATCCCGCACGTGGCCCGCGCGCTGGTGGGGACCGACTACCGCTGGATTCACGGCGTACTCCGTGCTCCTCGCGCCGACGTTGCTCCTGGTAGCAGACACGATCGGCCGGCTGGTGGCCCGGCCCGGCGAGGTGCAGGTCGGGGTGGTGACGGCGGTGATTGGCGCGCCGTTCTTCATCGCCCTGATCCGACGCCAGCGACTGGCCGAGCTGTGAGGGCCCGCCCGCCGGCCGGCGCCACCCCCCACGGGGGAACCGCGTGACGCAGCTGCTCGTCGACGCCCTCGAGAGCGACCGGCCGGTACGGCGTACCGCGTTCGTCGTGCGGCTGAACCGTCCCGGTGTGTCGGCCCGCTTCGACCGGCGGTCGGTCCTGGTCTCCCTCGGCCTGCTCGTGGTCATCGTGGCCGCGCTCGTCGCCGGGGTCAGTATCGGCGTCTTCCCGATCCCGCTGTCCGACGTCGTGCCGGGCATTCTCGGTGTCGGCTCCGACGACGCCACGTTCATCGTGCAGAACCTGCGCCTGCCCAGAGCCCTCACCGGGTTGATGGTCGGCGCGGCGTTCGGGCTGTCCGGTGCGATCTTCCAGACACTGGCCCGCAATCCGTTGGCCAGCCCCGACATCATCGGCGTCACCGCCGGGGCCAGCCTGGCCGCCGTCGCAGCCATCGTGCTGGCCGGCGCGAGCACCGGCGCGATCGCGGGGGCGGCCTTCGCCGGCGGCCTGGGCGCGACGCTCGCGGTCTATGCGCTGGCCTACCGGCGCGGGGTGACCGGCTACCGGATGGTCCTCGTCGGGGTCGGCCTCACCGCCGTCGGGTCCAGCCTCACGTCGTGGTTGCTCACCAAGGCCAACCTGTACGACGCCCAGGAGGCGGCGATCTGGCTGACCGGCAGCCTCAACAACCAGGGGTGGGAGCACGTCGTCCCGGTCGGGCTGGCCCTGGCCGTCCTGATCCCGGCCACGGCCCTGCTCGCGCCGCACCTGCGCTGCCTGCAGCTGGGCGACGACACCGCCCACGGCCTCGGGGTCAAGGTGGAGACCTACCGGCTGTCGCTGCTCGCCGCCGGCGTGGCGCTGGCCTCGATGGCCACGGCCTCGGCCGGACCCGTCGCCTTCGTGGCCCTGATCGGGCCGCAGATCGCCAAGCGGTTGTGCCGTGCCTCGGGGATCGCGCTGGTGCCGGCGGCGCTGACCGGCGCCGCGCTCGTGCTGATCGCCGACCTGATCGGCCGCCAGCTCTTCGCCCCCACGACGCTGCCGGTCGGTGTCATCACGGCGGTGGTCGGCGCGCCGTTCCTGCTCTGGCTGCTGGCCCAAGCGAACCGCAGTGGACGAGAAGGCTGACATGGGGACCGCCACCACCATCGGCGTGGCGTTGGCCGCGCAGAAACCCGACAGCGCCCTCGGCGGCGATCGGCTCTACCTGGCCTACGAGGCGCGGGAGGTCGTCCACGACCTGACGATCCGCATCCCGACCGGGCGGATCACGGTGATCGTCGGCGCCAACGCGTGTGGCAAGTCCACGCTGCTGCGCGCCCTGGCCCGGTTGCTCAAGCCCCGTTCGGGGACTGTCTACCTGGACGGCACCGACATCCACCGGCTGCCCACCAAGGAGATCGCCACCAAGGTGGGGATCCTGCCCCAGTCGCCGACGGCACCCGAGGGCCTGACCGTCGCCGACCTGGTCGCCCGGGGCCGGTACCCGCACCAGCGCTGGTTCCAGCAGTGGTCGCGCGAGGACGAGGCCGCCGTGGACGAGGCGATGCGGCTGACCCGGTTGGAGGCGCTCGCCGGCCGGCCGGTGGACGAGCTGTCCGGCGGGCAGCGCCAGCGGGCCTGGATCGCGATGGCCCTGGCGCAGGGCACCTCGACGCTGCTGCTCGACGAACCGACGACGTACCTCGACATGGCCCACCAGGTGGAGGTCCTCGACCTGTTGGCCGACCTGAACACGCGCCGCGGCCGCACCGTCGTCCTGGTTCTGCACGACCTCAACCAGGCGTGCCGCTACGCCCACCACCTGGTCGCCTCGCCCAGGGACGCATCGAGGCCGAGGGTGCTCCGGGCGAGGTCGTGAGCGAGGACCTCGTGCAACGCGTGTTCGGCCTGGCCACCCGGATCATCCCTGACCCGGTCACTGGGACCCCCCTCGTCGTACCCGCCGGTCTGACCGCTTCCCCTGCCCAGTCCCGCTCGACCTGACCGTCAGGAGCCAGACATGAACCTGCTCGGCCGCTTCACTGCAGGGCTGCTCGCGTGTTGCCTGCTCGCCGCCGGCTGCGGATCCGACGAGCCCGCCGAGGAGGACTCGCGTGCCGAGTCCGACAGCGCGTTCCCGGTGACAATCCAGCACAAGTACGGCCAGACCGAGATCTCCGAGGACCCGCAGCGGGTGCTCTCCCTCGGCTTCCAGGAGCACGACTTCATCTTTGCCCTCGGGGTGACGCCGATCGCCGTGCGCTACTGGTTCGGCGACGAGAGCGACGTGATCTACCCCTGGGCCGAGGCGGCCGCCGGAGACGCGGACCCGGAGATCCTCAACATGCCCGAGCTGAACTTCGAGAAGATCGCCGCGCTGCGTCCCGACCTGATCCTCGGGATGTACTCCGGCATCTCCGAGCAGGACTACGCGACCCTGTCGGACATCGCGCCGACGGTGACCCAGACCGACGAGTACGTCGACTACGGGGTTCCCTGGCAGATCACGACCCAGACGTTGGGCGACGCACTGGGCAAGTCCGAGGAGGCCGGGGATCTGGTCGCCGACATCGAAGGGCAGTTCGAGGCGGTCCGGTCCGAGCATCCCGAGTGGGCCGAGCTGACCGCGGCCGTCGTCGCGGGCAGCCCGCAGAGCGAGAGCGGCGGGCTGGGCTTCTTCGCCTCCCAGGACCCGCGGCCGCGCTTCTTCGACCTCCTCGGCTTTCAGAGCCTGCCCGAGTTGGACGAGATCGCCGGGGAACTGTTCTACGGCACCGCCAGCCGCGAGCAACTCGACATCGTGGACACCGACCTGCTGATCTGGGACCAGCTGCAGTACGTCGAAGGGGGCGCGGCCACTGTGCAGGCCGACCCGCTGGTAGCGCAGCTGGCCGTGGTCGCGGAGGGCCGGACGGTGTACCTCGAGGGCGACATCGAGAACGCCTTCGGCTGGCAGAGCCCGCTGAGCCTGCCCTTCGCCCTCGATGGGCTGCTGCCCGCCCTGGAGGCCGCCACCGACAGCGACCCGGCCACCTGAGCCGTCCCCTCAGCCGGCGCGCGTTCCTGGCCACCGGAGCCGCCCTCGGCCTCGTGGCGACGACGTCGTGCGGCTCGGAGGACGAGGCGCCCAGCGGGTCGACCGACACCGGCGACGCGGCGTTCCCCCGCACAGTCACGCACAAGTACGGCCAGACCGACATCCCGGGCACACCGCAGCGGTTGGTCACGGTGGGTCTGAACGACCACGACTTCGTCTTAGCGCTCCGGATCGTCCCGACCGCGGTCACCGACTGGTATGGCGACTACCCGTACGCCGTCTGGCCCTGGGCCGAGGAAGCGCTGGGCGACGGTACGCCGGAGGTCATGCCGCGCAACGAGGACCAGCTCAACTTCGAGCTGATCGCCTCGCTGCGCCCGGACCTCATCCTGGGTCAGTACACCGGGATGTCGGAGGCTGACTACGGGACACTGTCGGACATCGCGCCGACGGTGGCCCAGTCCGCCGACTTCCCCGACTACGGGATGCCGTGGGACGGCCACGATGCTCGCGGTCGGCGACGCGCTCGGCCGTCCCGACGAGGCGGCCAAGATTGTGCTCGACATCGAGGCGCGGTTCGAGCGGGCGCGTGCGGACTTTCCGCAGTTCGCCGGGCGCAGCGCGGTGGTGGCCGAGAAGTTCGACACCTACGTCGTCCGCGGTGCGACGGACCCGAGGACCCGGTTCCTCACCGAGCTTGGTTTCGTCCTGCCCCCCGACCTGACTGAGCTGACCGAAGGCAGGGACGCGGCTCCGCTGAGTGCCGAGCAGATCGCCCTGCTGGACCGGGATCTGCTGATCTGGAATGCCGGGTTCACCCCGGAACTCGGGGCAAAACTGGCCCAGAACACGCTGTACCAGCAGCTGGCCGTGGTGCAGGACGGGCGGGCGGTCGTCGTGGACACTGAACCGCTGTCCGGTGCCCTCACCTGGAGTACCGTCCTCAGCCTGCCGTTGGCTCTGGCGGAACTCGTCCCAGTCCTGGCCGCCGCATTGGAGGGCTGACCCGGAGTGCTCGGCAGGGTGCTCTCCGGGCAACGCCGGTTCGTGACCGCCGGTGCGGGGCTCTTGATGGCGCACCAGGTCTTCGAAGCCCTCGTCCCGGTGGTCGTGGGACGGGTCATCGACGAGGCCATCGCCGTGGGTGACGGGTCGGCCCTGACCGGCTGGATCGGCGGCCTGGCCGTGCTGTTCCTCGTGCTGTCCCTGTCCTACCGGTACGGCGCGCGCTGCCTGGAGCGGGCCGAGCAGGCGGCGACCCACGAGCTGGTGCTCGCGGTGACCCAGCGGGTGCTCGACCCGCGCGGGGGCGTCGGGCGCAGCGCGGGCGACCTGGTCAGCGTGGCCACCGCGGACGCTCCCCGTACCACCGCGGTGATCGGAGCCGTCGCGGTGGCGTCGGGGGGGATCGCTGCGGTGGCGGTGGCCGCGATCAGCCTGCTGCTCATCTCGGTCCCCCTCGGGCTGCTCGTCCTGCTCGGCCTGCCGCCGGTCCTGGCCGCGGTCCAGCTGCTCGTGCGGCCGCTGGAGCGGCGGCTGCGTCAACAGCAGGCCCGGGCTGCCGAGGCCGCCGCCGTCGCCGGCGACCTGGTCGGCGGGTTGCGCGTGCTGACCGGACTCGGCGCCGGCCCCGCCGCCGCCGAGCGCTACCGCCGGGCCAGCCAGGACTCGCTGCGCGCCGCCCTGCACTCGTCGTGGCCCGAGTCCGCGCACCGCGGGCTGTCCGTCGCGGTCACCGGCGCGACCCTGGCCGCCGTGGCCCTGATCGGCGGCCGCTCCGCCGCGGAGGGGGCGATCAGTGTCGGAGACCTCGTGGCCGCGGTGGGATTGGTCGGCTTCCTGATCGGGCCGCTCCTGCGCTTGGGGCTGGCGGGAACCGAATACGCCGCCGCCCGCGCGTCGGGCCGCCGGGTGGCCGACGTGCTCGACGCCGTACCTGCCGTGGGCGCGGGGTCGCTACCCCCGCCGACCGGCGCCGGTCGGTTGGAGATCGCCGACCTCCGGTACGCCGCCCTGCGCGGGCTCGACCTCACCCTCGGCCCGGGCGAGCTCGTCGGCCTGGTCACCGGCGACCCGGCCGAGGCGACAGCCCTGCTCGACGTGCTGTCCCGTACCACCGAGGCCTACGCCGGAGCGGTCCGGCTGGACGGCGTGGAACTGCACGAGATCGAGCTGACCGGCCTGCTCGACACCTTGGTCGTGGCCGTTCACGACAGTTGCCTGTTCGAGGGCACGGTGGCCGACAACGTGCTGGCCCGGGCCGACCGGTCCCGGCTCGAAGCCGCGATGGCCGCCGCCGGGGCCGAGGACCTGGCGCACGCCCTGCCCGGCGGGTACGACGCCGTGGTCACCGAGCGCGGCCGGTCGCTGTCCGGCGGGCAGCGCCAGCGGGTCGCCCTGGCCAGGGCGCTGGCCAGCCAGCCGCCGGTGCTCGTCCTGCACGACCCGACGACCGCGATCGACGCGGCGACGGAGGCCCGGATCGCCGACGGCGTACGCCGGATACGGGCCGGCCGCAGCACCCTGCTCGTGACGTCGAGCCCGGCCCTCCTGGCCGCGACCGACCGCGTCGTGATGCTGGCCGACGGGACGGCCCGGAGCGGTACTCACGCGGAGTTCATGGCCGGCTCCGAGGACTACCGGTGGATCGTGACCGGGTGAGCGCGACCCGGGTCCCCCTTCCCGTCGCCGACGCGCGCCGGACCAGGGCCGCGGTAGGCGACCTGCTGCGCGAGCACCGGTTGCTCGTCGTGGGGACCGGGTTGGTGCTGCTGGGCCGGGCCGCGGCGGGGCTGGTCGGCCCCGCCGTGCTGGGTCGGATCGTCGACCTCGTGCTGACCGGGGCCGGGGCGGGGGCGATCACCGGTCCCTTCCTGCTCCTGCTCGCCGCCGCGGTCGCCGAGGGCGGGCTGGCGTTGGTCGGCGGCCTGTTGGTCGCCCGGCTCGGGGAGACGATGCTGGCCCGGCTGCGCGAGCGGGTCGTGGACCGGACGCTGCGGTTGCCGCAGGCCCGGGTCGAGCGCGCCGGGAGCGGCGACCTGCTGTCGCGGGTCAGCGGCGACGTCGCGGTGATCGCCACGGCGATCCGCTCCGCCTTGCCGGCCCTGGTCGGCTCGGCCCTCACCGTCGGCCTGACGCTGGCCGGCCTCGTGGTGCTCGACTGGCGGCTGGCGCTGGCCGGCCTGCTGGCCGCGCCCTTCCAGCTGCACACCCTGCGCTGGTACCTGCGCCGGTCGTCTCCGCTGTACAGCCAGGAGCGCACGACCTCCGCCGAACGCACGCATCAGGTGTTCGACGCCGTCGACGGAGCGCGGACCGCCCGGGCGTTCGGGCTGACCCGGCGGCAGACCGAGCTCGTGCGCAACCGGTCGCTGGCCGCGGCGGGGTTGGCCATCCAGACCAACGTGTTTCGGACCCGCTTCTTCGGCCGGCTCAACGGCGCCGAGTTCGTCGGGCTGGCCGCGATCCTGGCCGTCGGGTTCTTCCTGGTCCGGGAGGGCGAGGTCAGCGTCGGCGCGGTCACCGCTGCGGCGTTGTACTTCATCCGGCTCTTCGACCCGTTCAACCTCCTGCTCTACCTCGTCGACGAGGCGCAACGCGCGGGGGCGGCGCTGGCCCGGCTGGTCGGCGTGGTCGACGTGCCCGCCACGGCCGAGCATGCGCAGGCGCTGCGGCCGGCCGACTCGTCGGTGCGCCTGTCTGGCGTGTCGTTCGCCTACGACCAGGGCCCCGACGTGGTGCACGACGTCGACCTGTGGATCGCCCCCGGCGAGCGCGTCGCCCTGGTCGGTCGCAGCGGCGCCGGGAAGACCACAGTGGCCGGGCTGATCGCCGGGATCCATCCCGCCCGGACGGGCACGGTCGAGCTGGGCGGCGTCGCCCTGGCCGCGCTGCCGTCGGCCGTACGCCGCCGTACGGTCGCCGTGGTCAGCCAGGAGGTACACGTGTTCGTCGGCTCGCTGGCCGCCGACCTGCGGCTGGCCCGACCCGAGGCCACGGACGACGAGCTGCGGCGGGCGCTGCAGACCGTCGGCGCCTGGCCCTGGGTCCAGCGGCTGCCCGCCGGCCTGGCAACCATCGTGGGCAGCGGCGGCCACCGGCTGGACGCCACGCAGGCCCAGCAGGTGGCCCTGGCCCGGCTGGTCCTGGCCGACCCGGCGGTCGCGGTGCTGGACGAGGCGAGCGCGGAGGCCGGCAGCGCGGGTGCCCGGGTGCTCGAGGCCGCCGCCGACGGCGCGCTGGCCGGCCGCAGTGCGCTGATCGTCGCCCACCGTCTGTCCCAGGCTGCGTCCGCCGACCGGGTCGTCGTCATGGACAGCGGACGCGTGGTCGAGGACGGCCGGCACGCGGACCTGGCCGCCGCAGGGGGGCCTTACGCGGCGCTCTGGGCGGCCTGGTCCACCGACCGCCCGGAGCCGGTCGGTCCGGCAGGGCCGGCCGCTAACCCCGGCCGCTGCTGGAACGCGCCCGCCGGGCCACCGAGTCGATCGACACCGCGAGCAGCAGGACCGCACCGGTGACGATGAAGCGCACCGAGGAGTCCACGAGCAGCAGGTTCAGCCCGCTCTGGATCATCTGCAGGACGAGGATGCCCAACAACGCCGAGTACGCCGACCCGCGCCCGCCGAACAGGGATGTCCCGCCGATGACCGCGGCCGCGATCGCGGTCAGGTTGGTGTCCCCCGCGCCGCTCATCTGCGAGACCGAGGTCAGCTGAGCCGCGGCCAACAGACCGCCGAGGGCGGCGAAGAAGCCGGTGAGCGCGAAGACCGAGATCCGGATCGCCGTCACGTTGATGCCCGAGCGGCGGGCCGCCTCGACGTTGCCGCCGACGGCGAACACGTGCCGACCCCAGCGCCGCTTGCGCAGTACGAGGTCCATGATCACGACGAGTAGGACGAACAGCAGCGGCAGGTAGCCGATCCCCCGGTCGATGTTGAGGTAGTACGCGAGGTAGCCCAGGGCGATGGCCAGCAGCACCGAGCGCACGATCACGCCGGTCATCGACGGTGCTGACAGCTGCGCGGCCTTCCGGCGCTGGATGCCGTACGCCGAACCCCCGGCGTACACCGCCACCACCAGCAGGACGAGCAGGTAGGACTGCAGCGGGCTGAGGAAGGAGAACCTGACGAACTCGACGAACCACGAGTCGGGCAGGTTGATGGTCCCGTTCGGTCCGAGCACGACCAGCTGAAGGCCCACGAAGCCGAGCAGCCCCGCCAGCGTGATCACGAAGCTCGGCACCCCGACGATCGCGAACAGCACGCCGTACACGCATCCGATGGCCGCCCCGGTGGCCATCCCGATCAGCAGCGCCGCCCACACCGGCCAGCCCTGGTAGACCGAGAGCACGGCCATGATGCTCGCCGCGAGGCCGCTCACCGACCCGACGGACAGGTCGATCTCGCCCAGGAGCAGGACCAGCACGACGCCGAGGGCGATGATCCCGATCGGTGCGGCGAACAGGGTGATGTTCACCAACGTCCGCGAGGACAGGAACGTCGGGTTCTGCGAGTAGAACACGATCGCGATGGCCACGATGCCGATCAGCACCGGCAGGACGCCGAGGTCCCCGCCCTGGATCCGCCGCCGGAAGACGGTGAGCGCGCCGGCGAAACCCTTCTCCTGCAACAGCCGTTCGTCGGCCAGATTGGCCGGTACGGCGGGGCCCGCCTCCTCCACCTCGGCGACCTCGAGGCCGCCCGGCGGCTGTTGCGTGGTGCTCATGCCGGCGCTCCCTTGTCCAGGCTGGTCGTGCTGCTCCCGGCCGTGCGGTCCCGGCGCTGGGTGACCACGTTGTCCGAGGCGCCGGTGATCGCGGCGACGAGCTGCTCGGTGGTCACGTCGGCGACCTTGAACTCCGCGGCGTTCCGACCCAGGCGGAGCACGACGATCCGGTCGGCGACGGCCTGGACGTCGGCCATGTTGTGGCTGATCAGGATCACCCCGTGGCCGTTCTCCCGCAGCCGCTCCACCAGGTTGAGCACCTCGGCAGTCTGCGCGACGCCGAGGGCCGCGGTCGGCTCGTCGAGCATGATCACCTTGGGATCGCCGATCAGGGACCGGGCGATCGCCACGGTCTGCCGCTGCCCGCCGGACAGGCCCGCGATCGGGATCCGGACGGACGGGATCTTGGCCGAGAGCTGCCGCAGCAGCTTCCAGGCCTGCCGCTCCATCTCGACCTCGTCCAGGAAGACGCCGCGGACGTTCTCCTGACCCAGCGAGAGGTTCGCGACGACGTCGAGGTTGTCGCACAGCGCCAAGTCCTGGAACACCGTGGCGATGCCGAGCTTCTGGGCCTCGGTGGGTGAGGACACCGACACCTGGCGGCCGTCGAAGCGGATCGTGCCGGCGTCGGACTGGTGTACGCCGGCGATCACCTTGACCAGGGTTGACTTGCCGGCGCCGTTGTCGCCGACGAGTGCCACCACCTCGCCTTCGTGGACGGCGAAGTCGACATCGGTGAGCGCCTGGACGGCGCCGAAGCGCTTGCTGACGCCGGACATGGACAGCACCGGCTCGCTGGCCCGGGTTGGTGGCGCCGGCGACAAAACGTCGGTCAAGGCAGGTCCCTTCCGAAGGAGCCCGAGGTGGTCCCTGGGCGAAGCCCGCCGGCGGCACGCTCCCCCCCGGAGGGGGGATGCGCGCCGCCGCGGCGGGGGGGTCCGGGGGGCGCCAGCCCCCTGGGGAATGAGTCAGCTCAGGCCGGCAGTGGCGCAGGCGTCGGCGTACTCGTCGGTGCAGATGTCCTCGACGGTGTAGAAGCCGTCCTCGACGACGGTGGAGCCGACGGTGTCCGTGGTGACGACGATCGGGTCGAAGATGAACGAGTCGACACCCTCGAAGTCGCTGAGCGCGGTGCCGCCCACGTCCCCCACCTCGTCGCCGTTGGCGAGGGCCACGGCGACCTCGGCCGCGGTCTCGGCCTCGATCTTGATCGGCTTGTAGATCGTCATGTACTGGTCACCGGCCACGATCCGCTGGATCGCGGCGAGTTCGGCGTCCTGTCCGGTGACCGGTGGGAGGTCGGTGACCCCGGCCCCGGTCAGCGCGGCGATGACGCCGCCGGCCTGCCCGTCGTTGGCGGCGTACACGCCGGCGATCTGGGTCGGGTCGAAACTCGACAGCTGGTCGGTGACGAAGGTCTGGGCGTTGCCCGGACTCCAGTCGGGGTTGTCGTACTCGGCCACGATGGTCAGGCCGCTGGCGTCGAGCACGTTGTGCGCCCCGGCCTTGAACTGCGCGGCGTTCGGGTCGGTCGGCGCGCCGTTGAGCATCAGGATGTTGCCGGTGTCACCCACGGCGTCCAGCAACGCCTGCGCCTGCAGTTCGCCGACTGTCTCGTTGTCGAAGGACATGTAGTAGTCGGCGCCCTCGATGAACCGGTCGTAGGCGATGACCGGGATCCCGGCGTCCTGTGACGTGGTGACCAGGCTGCTGGCCGAGGCGCCGTTCACCGGGTCGAGGACCATGACGTCGACCTGCTGGGTGATGGCCGTCTCGACCTGCTGCTGCTGCTTGGCCTCGTCCTGGTCGGCGTTGAAGTAGACGACCTCGCACTCGCTGCACAACTCGGCGACCTTCGCCTCGAACAGCGGCTTGTCGAAGGCCTCGTAGCGGGTGGTCTGCGACTCGGGAAGCAGCAGGGCGATCGTGGCGGCCGCGGTGTCGTCGCCGCCACCGGTCTCGGCATCGTTGGCGCCGCAGGCAGCGAGGCTGCCGGTCCCGATCGCGGCGGCCGCGATCATCGTCAGCACCCGGCGAGTGGGCAGGCTCACTGTTTCCTCCAGATGTCTTCAGGGTGACTCGTGCAAGGCGAGCGGCCGCACCCGGCGCGCTGGAGGGAGTCTCGACGTTGCCGCCGCTAATCGTCAAGACTTGAAGGCAAGAATGCTAATCGTGAGCTACACCACAAAGTTTGTGTACGACTCTTGACGATCGTCGCCGGTCGCTGCTCAATACAGACCATGCCCGCCGTGTCCGTGTCGTCCGCGCCTGCGCCGGGCTCCCACGCCCCCGGCTCGACCGCCTCCTTGCGGGCGGCGAACCAGCGTCGGGTCATCGCGGCGCTGCGGGCCGCCGGAAGCCGGCTCCCGGTGACCCAGGCCGACATCGCGCGGACCACCCGACTGGCCCCCGCCACGGTGTCGAACATCGTGCGCGAACTGGCCGGGGCCGGCCTCGTCGAGACCACCGGCGGATCGGGACGGCGCGGCACCGAGGTGCGGATCTCCCGCCGGGCGGGACTGGTCGCGGCGGTCGACTTCGGACACCGGCACCTGCGAGTGGCCGTCGGTGACCTGGCCGGCTCGATGCTCCTCGGGCAGCGGCTCCCGTTGGACCACGACCACGACCACACCGTCGGGCTCGGACTCGCTGCCGGCACCCTCGACCACCTGCTGGAGACCCTCGGCGCCGTCCGGGGTGACGTGCTCGGGGTCGGCCTCGGCCTGCCCGCCCCGGTCGGCCAGGACGGCGTGGTGATCGGTTCGTCCATCCTGCCCGGGTGGATCGGCGTCCACGCCAGCGACGTGGCCCGCGAGCGACTGGACCGCCCGGTGTTCGTGGACAACGACGCCAACCTGTGCGCCCTGGCCGAACACCGCCTCGGCGCGGGGGTCGGGCACTCCTGCATGGCCTACATCAAGGCCTCCAGCGGAGTCGGCGCCGGCCTGGTCATCGACGGCCGGCTCTTCCGCGGCGGGGCCGGGACGGCCGGGGAGATCGGCCATTTGACTTTCGACGAGACCGGCCCGATCTGCCGGTGTGGCAGCCGCGGCTGCCTGGAGGCCTACACCTCGGTCGGCATGCTGCAGGACATGCTCCGCTCGCAGCACCCCGACGCGACGATCGGCGAACTCGTCGACGCGGCCCGAGCCGGAGATCTGTCGGTACGCCGGGCATTCGAAGATGTCGGCAGTCACCTCGGCTGGGGAGCCGCGATCCTGGCCAACCTGATCAACCCGAGTTGCCTGGTGATCGGCGGGGACATGGCCCAGGCCGGCGACCTGCTGCTCGATGCCGTCCGCGACGGCGTACGGCGACACGCCCTGTCCCCGGTGTCCGCGGCCATGACCGTCGCCGTCTCCGCGCTCGGTGAGCGCTCGGCGATCCATGGTGCCCTGCTGCTGGCCCTGGATCGGACCGACCTCGCACTACCCGCGGCGAGCTGAGCCGACGGGGTCAGTCCACGTCGTCGGCGCGCTTCCCGCGCCGCCAGTAGCTCATGAAGCAGACCGCGGCCCGGGGGTAGCCGCGCTCGCCCACGAGGTGCCGTCGGGTCTGGCGGACCATCCGTTGCTCGCCGGCCACCCAGACGTACGGCGTACCGGGCGGCAGCGTCGCCTGCTGGAGCGCGGCGACCAGCCGCTCCCCGACCGCGTCACCGGGCTCGCGGGCCAGCCAGTGCACCGTCGGATCAGCCGAGCTGGTCAGCTTCTGCACGTCCTGTGCGGTCGGGACCTCGGCGTAGGCGATGACCGGCGTTCCCGCCGGCAGCCCCTCGACGATCGAGCCCAGCGCGGGCAGCGCCGACTCGTCGGCCAGCAGGAGCTGCCACGGCGTCCCCGCCGGTGGTGCGTACGTCGTCGACTGGTCCAGCAGGCCCAACCGGTCACCCGGCACGACGTGCCCGGCCCACCGCGTGCCCGGCCCGCTCTGGCCGTGCCGGACGACGTCGATGTCCAGCTCGGCGGCCTCGGGCCGCACCGCACGCACGGAATAGCTGCGCACGATCGGGCGCACGGCCTCGGGGATCCGGCACACCTCGGGCCACCAGTCCGCCGAGGTCGGCAGTACCGGCTCGACCTGCCCCGGAAGGGGCAGGAACAGCCGTAGCCACTGGTCCCCGCCCTCGGGGGCAAACCCGCGCAGACCATCACCGCGCACCGTGATCCGCAGCATCGCGGGGGTGACCTCGCGGACCGCGACCACCTCGACCGGCATCGCCAGCGGAGCGGTCACCGCACGCGGCCGACGCACACGGTCCGTACGGAGAGCAGGAACAGCTCGTCACGGATCCGAGCCAGCAGCTCGTCGTCGAGGTCGGTGAGCCGGCGCAGCGTGTCCTGGTCCTCGGCGACCAAAGCCTCACCGAGCTCGTCGCGGTCCAGGAAGCCGCGCAGCCGCTCGACGACGAGATCCACGGCCGCCGCCGGCAGCGGCGCCGGCCGGTCGAGCAAGAACGAGCGCGTGCTCACGTCGGCCAGGCCGGCCTCGCGGAACGCGGCCGGCCACCCCATCGGCATCGGCACCGATCCCGGGATGTCGCGGCGCATCGCGGCGAACCAGCGCTCCTGCGCGAGGTCCAGCCGTACCTCGAGCCCCGGCTCACCGACGCCGAGATCCCAGGGCAGGCTCCGCGGCCGCAGACCGCCCTCGCCGAGGGCCAGCAGGCCCCCTGGGGCGAGCCGGGCGGCCAGCTCCCGCAGCGCCGCGAGCTGGTCGGGCAGGTGGTGGACGACCGAGCCGGCCCAGATCAGGTCGGCGCTGCCGGCCTCGACGGGGATCTCGGCCGACAGATCGGCCACCCTGGTCTCGACCGCCGCTTCGCCGACACGACGCCGCGTCTCCTCGAGCAGGGCAGGCTGCCCGTCCACTGCGATCAGCTTCGGCTGCGGCCCTGCGGCCGCGGCGAGGGCCACGGTCATCCCGCCCGCGCCGCAGCCCAGGTCGACGATCACCCGCTCGTGCCCGCGGACCAGCCACCCGGCGATCTGCGCGTTCACCTCGACTTCGACCTCGTCCGCCCGCCGAAGGGCCTCGAGCATGCCCGCCCAATCCACATCCTCGACGTGCCCTGCGTGGTGACCGTGCACGGTCGCACTCCCATGCATTTTTGACAATGATTGTCGTCTTAGTTGAGAGTAGTTCTCATGACGGCACGAACGCTACTCACCGGCGGCCTGGCCTTGACCCTGCTCGCCGCTGCGTGCGGTGGCCCGGATGAGGTGGCTGACGACGGCCGCGTGCAGGTAGTGGTCGGCTTCTATCCGCTGGAGTATCTGGCCGAGCGGGTTGGTGGAGACCGGGTGCAGGTGAGCTCGCTGGCCCAGCCCGGCGCCGAGCCGCACGATCTGGAACTCCGGCCGCAGCAGATCCAGGAGATGGCCGAGGCCGACCTGGTGCTCTACCTCGGGTCGTTCCAACCCGCGGTGGACGACGCGGTGGCCGAGAACGCGCCGGAGCACTCGTTGGACGTCCTCGGCGCGACCGAAGCGGTCGACGGCTATACCGAACTCGGCGCCGACGAGGAGGCGGGGCTCGACCCGCACGTCTGGCTGGACCCGACGGCGTACGCCGACCTGGCCGAGGCCGTTGCCGACCGGATAGCGGAGGCCGACCCGGAGCACGCCGATGCCTACGCCGCCAACGGCGCCGCGCTGGTCGCGGATCTGACCGCGCTGGACGAGGAGTTCAGCACCGGCCTGGCCGACTGCGAACGCAGCGAGATCGTCACCACCCACAACGCTTTCGGCTACCTGGCCCTCCGCTACGGTCTGGAACAGGTCGCGATCGCGGGGCTGTCGCCGGAGGACGAGCCGTCGCCGCAGGACGTCGACTCGGCCCGTTCCTTCGCCGAGCAGAACGGTGTGACAACGATCTTCTACGAGGAGGCGGTGAGTCCGGAGTACGCCGAGACGGTGGCCGACCAGGTAGGAGCGGACACCGCGGTGCTCTCGCCGTTGGAGGTCGTGGACGAGGGCGAGGACTACCTTTCGGCGATGCGACGGAACCTGGGAGCGTTGACGGAGGCGCTCGGCTGCCCATGAACACCGTGGTCGATGTGGCGCGGGTCTCGGTCGCACTGGACGGCCGGAGCATCCTGGACGACGTCTCGCTGCGCCTGGCCACCGGTGAGGCGGTCAGCCTGCTGGGCGCGAACGGGTCCGGGAAGTCCACCCTGGTACGCGCCATCGTCGGCCTCGTCCCCCTCCGGGCAGGCAGCGTCTCGCTGTTCGGAGCGCCGCTGCCACGTTTCCGGCAGTGGCAGCGGATCGGGTACGTACCCCAGCGGGTGACCGCGGCCAGCGGCGTACCGGCCACGGTCCGGGAGGTCGTGGCCGCGGGGAGGCTGTCCCACCACCGGCCGTTCGGCCGGTTCGGCGGGGCTGACCGAGCGGCGATCGGGGCCGCGCTGGAGACCGTCGGGCTGGCACCGTTGCGGGAGGCCAGCGTCGCTCGGCTGTCCGGGGGGCAGCAGCAGCGGGTACTGATCGCGCGGGCCCTGGCCGGTCGGCCGGACCTACTGATCCTGGACGAGCCGATGTCCGGCCTGGACGACGCGACGCAACAGGCCACGACCGAAGCCCTGCGGGACTTGGTGACCGGCGGCACCAGTCTGTTGCTCGTCCTGCACGACCTGGGCTACCTCGACGGGTTGATCGACCGCTGCGTCGTCCTGCACGGCGGACGGGCGGCGGAGGCGACCGGCCGGCACGAGTCGAGCGCGGAGCACCCACACGAGACCGTCGCGCCGCCGCACGAGTCGGTGTCCCTGCCGGCCACGAGCTTCGGGCTCACTTCATCACCGCTGGACGTTCAAGCCCGCCGATGAGCTACCTGGCCCTGCCGTTCATCCAGAAGGCGCTCATAGCGGCGGTGCTCGTCGGCCTGGCAGCGCCCGCTGTAGGCACGTATCTCGTGCAACGTCGGCTGGCCCTGATGGGCGACGGGCTCGGCCACGTGGCCCTCACCGGAGTGGCCCTCGGTTTCCTGCTGGGCACCTCCCCCGTACTCACCGCCGTGATCGTGGCCGCCCTGGGCGCGACCGTGGTCGAGCTGGTCCGCGCGCAGGGCAAGGCCAGCGGGGACGTCGCCCTGGCGATGCTCTTCTACGGCGGGATCGCCGGTGGCGTCCTGCTTATCAGCCTGGAGCCCGGGGGTAACACCAACCTGCTGACCTACCTTTTCGGCTCGATTCTCACGGTCACCACCGAGGACCTGTACGTCATCGCCGCGCTGGCCGGCGGGGTACTGCTGGTCGCGATCGGCCTGCGGCGGCAGCTGTTCTCGGTGTGCCAGGACGAGGAGTTCGCGCGGGTGTCCGGCCTGCCGGTCCGGCTGCTCAACATCATCCTGGCCGTCACGGCCGCGCTGACCGTCACCGTGGCGATGCGGGTGGTCGGGCTGCTCCTGGTCAGCGCCCTGCTCGTCGTCCCGGTTGCAGCCGCGCAGCAGTTGACCCGCGGCTTCGCCGCGACGATGGCGATGGCCATGGCCATCGGCGTGCTCGTCACGGTCGGCGGCGTTGTCATGTCCTACCCGATCGACGTCGGGCCGGGAGCGCTGATCGTCGTCCTGGCCATCGCGGCCTTCGGCCTGACGTCCCTGCTCGCTATCCTGCGCGGCCGGCTGAGACCGGCCCCGGCGTGACCGCGCTGCGTACAGTGGCCGCCGTGAGTTCCGCGTCGACGGCCGCGCGCCGGCGGGACCCCTACGTCGACGCCGGTGAGCTGCTCAAGGCGCTGTCGGCGCCGGTCCGGCTGGCGATCGTCGCCCACCTCAGCGACTGCGGGCCGTTGTGCGTGCACGAGCTCGTCGACCGCCTCGGCGTACCGCAGCCGCTCGTCAGCCAGCACCTGCGGGTGCTCCGTTCGGCCGCGATCGTCGCCGGCGAACGGCGCGGCCGCGAGGTGGCGTACACGCTGGCCGACGAGCACGTCGCGCACATCGTGGCCGATGCCGTGGCCCACGTGCAGGAGCAGGCGTGAGTACGCCGCTGCGCGCGACTCGTCAACGACACGCGGTGGCGGCCCTGCTCGCCGGACTCGACGACTTCCGCAGCGCCCAGCAGATTCACCACCTGCTCCGGGAGGCCGGCGAGTCGGTCGGCTTGAGCACCGTTTACCGGACGCTCCAGGCGATGGCCGATGCCGGCGACCTCGACGTGCTCAAGACCGAGGACGAGTCGCTCTACCGCAAGTGCAGCACGAGCCACCACCACCACCTGGTGTGCCGGGAGTGCAACCGGACCGAGGAGGTCGACGGCCCGACCGTCGAGCGGTGGGCCGACCGGGTGGCCGCCGAGCACGGCTTCACCGAGATCAGCCACACCCTGGAGATCTTCGGCACCTGCGCCGGCTGCCGCGGCTGACTGCGGCTGGGAAGTTTAGACAGAGTCGAGCAATGCGGCGCGGACCAGGGAGATGACCTCCCGTGGGTGGTGCAGGTCGGCGGCGGTCACCAGGATCACTCGCCACCCGGCCGCGGCCAGGGCCGACAACCGGCGGCGGTCGCGGGCGAACTGACCGGCCGTGTCGTGCCAACGACCGTCGTACGCGATGGCGATCCGTTGGCGCGGATAGGCCGGGTCCACGCGGGCGATCAACCGGCCGGCCCCGCAGACCTCGTATTGCGGAACCGGAGCGGGTAGGCCCGCCAGCACGAGCGTCACCCGCAGTCGCGGCTCCTGCGGCGACTCACTGCGCCCATCAGGCAACGCGACCGCCCGCTGAACCCTGTCGCTGTTGAGTTGAACTGCGCGCAGGCGCTCGGGATAGACGGCTCCCGCCCGCAACAGTAGGTCCAGACGGACGACGGCCTCGGTCAGGGTGGGAGCCCAGCCCATGACGTCCAGCGCCGTGCGCACCTGCCCGGTCGCACCTGCCCGGTCCGCCGGTCTCACCCTCCACTGCCGGCGGGTCAGCCGTGGTATGGATGCTCAATCCGCGTACCGGACCGAAGCGGTGGGCCAACGGGACCAGTACCTCGACCGGTTCGGCCGCCTCGATCAGATCTTCTACGCCGGACCACCATGCGGCGCTATGCCCGGCGACGACCGCCGATGCGGGCATGACCAGTCGCGCGGCAGAGGTGAAGAGCCCGTGATCGAGAGGAATCGTCGCGTCGGCGTACACCCCGTGGTACAGCCTGCGCCATGCCCGCCCTGCAGCTGACGTGGCGTGAGCAGCCCAGTAGCCACTGCGTACCGGCCCCGGAAGACCTTGCCGACCAGCGCGTCGGGGCGTTTCGTCCGGCCCGGCACCGGGATGAGGATGCCCGGGATGGGCAACCGCCGCTGGCGCCATCCATCGGCCTACGCGCTAGGCCGAGCCGAAGCGGCGCTGCCGTCCGGCGTACGCCGCGCACGCCGACCACAGGTGCCGCCGGTCGAAGTCCGGCCAGAGCGTGTCGAGAAAGGCCAGTTCGGCGTACGCCGCCTGCCAGATCAAGAAATTGCTCGTCCGCTGCTCCCCCGACGAGCGGATCAACAAGTCCACGTCGGGCATGTCCGGCTCGTCGAGGTAGCGGGCCAGCACCTTCTCGGTGACCTGCTCCGGCCGCACGCGACCCGCCGCGACGTCGTAGGCCAGGGCGGCCGCGGCGTCGGCGATCTCGGCCCGACCGCCGTAGTTGACGCACATCGTCAGCGTCAGGACGTCGTTGTCGCCGGTCAGCTCCTCGGCGACCTCCAGCTCGCGGATCACGCTGCGCCACAGCTTCGGCCGCCGCCCGGCCCAACGGACCCGCACCCCCAGCTCGTGCATCTCGTCGCGGCGGCGGCGGATCACGTCACGGTTGAAGCCCATGAGGAAGCGCACCTCCTCGGGGCTGCGTCGCCAGTTCTCGGTGGAGAACGCGTACGCCGACAGCCAGCGAACGCCGATCTCGATGGCTCCTTCCACGCAGTCGAACAGCGAGTGCTCGCCGGCCTCGTGCCCGGCCGTACGGGGCAGTCCCCGCTGCTTCGCCCAGCGCCCGTTGCCGTCCATGACCAGGGCCACGTGCCGCGGCACCGAGCCCGGGGGCAGCTCGGGCGGTCGGGCTCCCGACGCATGCGGCGACGGACGTCGTGTCACCAGCTCGTCCCGGGCGCCACCGAGGGGACCCCAGCGCTCTTGGCTGCCCGGAACAGACGAACGTCGTATGTCAGCAGTCCAGTGAGTGTGCGCCCGAACCGCTGCGCCGAGGCCAGGTGGATCGCGTCCAACGCCCTCAGTTCCGCTGGTTCCATCTCGCCCGCGGCGGCCAAGAGCGAGCGGGTCATGTTCAGCAGCCGTACCTGCTCCAGCACGTCCTGCCAGGACTCTCGCCACCCGGCCGAGGGGCGATGCCGGCCCAGAGCACGTGGTACCTCGACGAGAACCAGAGAACTGGCGACCAGCTCTCCGTCGTCGCACACCCGGCGCAAGGTGGATGAGTGGTCCTCGGCCACGACCAGTTTCACGGCCGCAGACGAGTCCAGGTACCAGACGCTCAGCGGAGATCCTCGTCGCGCAGCAGGCTGATTTCGTCACTGAGCTGAAGCGGTAGGTTCCACTGCTGCGGCTCCGGCAGCGCCGCCCGTTGCTTTGGTGGTTCGAGCAGGCCGGCAGCCACGAGATCGTCCATGGGGTCGTTGTTGTGCAGCGGGGCCAGCAACGCGACCGGGCGGCCTCGATCGGTCACCGTGAAGGCCTCGCCCTGCTCGACGCGGCGGAGGTAGACGCTGATGTTCTGCCGGATCTCGCGGACGCCGACCGACTCCATGACGCACAAGGTAGCACTTCGTCAGCGGTCGACGAGGATGAGCGAGCGCAGGCCGCGCTCCAGGTGCCACTGCAGGTGTGCCGCGACCAGGCCGCTGGCTTCGCGTCGCGCCGGCGGCTCGCTGGCCTGCGCCGTGGGCCAGTCGCCGGTCAGCAGCGCCCGCAGCAGGCCCAGCGCCGCCGCCGAGGCGGTGCTCGCACCGGCCGGCCGGCAGGTCGGGCAGACGACACCGCCGGCCGGGATGGAGAGCGAGCGGTGCGGTCCCGGTGCGCCGCAGCGCGCGCAGTCGCCCAACGCCGGCGCCCAGCCCGCCTCGGCCATCGAGCGGATCAGGAACGCGTCGAGCACCAGCCCGGGCGGACGGGCATCATCGACCAGTGCCCGCAGCGCGCCCACGACGAGCAGGAACAGCCGCAGCGTGGGTTCCCGTTCCTCGGCCGTCAGCCGCTCGGCGGTCTCCAGGATCGCGGTTCCCGCGGTGTAGCGGGGGTAGTCGTCGACGATCCCCGCGCCGTAGGCCCTGATGCTCTCGGCCTGGTTGACGACGTCCAGCGAGCGGCCGGCGTACAGCTGCAGGTCGACGTGGCTGAACGGCTCCAGCCGGGCGCCGAAGCGGGACCGGGTCCGGCGTACCCCTTTGGCCACCGCGCGCACCCGCCCGGTCCGCCGGGTCAGCAAGGTGACGATCCGGTCGGCCTCGCCAAGTTTCTGTACCCGGAGCACCACGCCCTCGTCCCGATACAGTGTCACGTTCTCATCGTGTCACCCGGCGTGGTACGCAGTGCGGATGCGCGTCCGGCCGGTCGACCCGCGAGCGGTCAGTCCGGCAGAGCTGTCGGCGATGCACGCCATCCGGACCGCGGTCCTGCGCCACGACGAACCCGACCGCCGCCTGCCCACGGAGGCCGAGCTGCGCGCCGAACTCAGCGTGCCATGGCCCGGGCTGCGCACGGCGTACTGGCTGTGCGCCGACCCGGCCGGTCAGCCGGTCGGGATGGCCTCCCTGGCCCTGCCGAGCGGTGCGGACGAGCACACGGCGTACGCCGAGATCGACGTGCTCCCCGAGCACCGCAGGCTCGGCGCCGGCCGGCACCTGATGGGCGAGGCGTTCCGGATGGCCTACTCCTCCGGACGCGACCACGTCCTCGGGCGGGCGGTGGACTCCCGAGACGGAGACCGGGCCGCGCGGGCCAACCAGGCCCGGCCCGTGCACCGTGAGACCCGCTCTGTACTCGATCTGACAGCGGTGGACACCGCCGCGCTCCCCGCCGTACCCGGCGGTTACTACCTGCTCCGAGTCCGCGGGGACACCCCGCCGGAGCTGTACGGCGACATCGCCGCCGCCCACCGCGGGATGGCCGACGCGCCACGCGCCGAGTCCGCATCCGAGCCCGAGCCACACGACGTCGACCGGGTCGTCGCCTTCGACCGGATGCTGGCCGGGCGTGACCTGGAGCAGCTTCGCGTCCTGGCCTGTCACCGCGCGTCCGGCGAGCCGGCCGGGATCTCCTACGTCATCGTGCCGCGGCGCTCACCAGCCCGGTCGGAGCAGGGCGACACGGTCGTCGCCTCCACTCACCGCGGCAACGGCCTGAGCCGGGTGCTCAAGGCCGAGTTGCTGCGCTGGCTGCGCGCGGACTTCCCGAACGTCGCCGAGCTCACCACGTGGGTCGCTTCCGACAACGCCTCGATGCACGCGGTCAACCGTTCCCTGGGCTACTGCGACAAAGCGACGTACACGCACTGGCAGCTGCCCGTCGCCGACGTCACCGCCGACCTCGGGATGCGCTGACTCCAGTCGGACCTAACGGTCGAAGCCGAGGCGCCGCAGATGTTTCGGGTCGTTCTGCCACCCGGGCAACACTTTCACGTGCAGGTCGAGAAACACCCGGTTGCCGAGCAGCGCCTCGATCTGCCGGCGTGCCGTCGTACCCACCTGCTTGATCCGCTCGCCCCCTCGACCGAGGACGATCGCCTTCTGGCTGGCCCGTTCGACGTACAGGACGGCGTACACGTCGATCAGGTCGTCACGGCCCTCGCGCGGACCCATCTCCTCCACGGTCACCGCGAGGGAATGCGGCAGTTCGTCGCGGACTCCTTCCAGCGCGGCCTCGCGAACGAACTCGGCGACGAGGACCTGTTCCGGTTCGTCGGTCAGCTCCCCCTCGGGGTACAGCGCCGGACCGGGTGGCAGCCGGGCCACGAACAGGTCCGCGAGCAACGCCACCTGGTCTCCGCTGACGGCGCTGACCGGGACCACCTCGTCGACCGGGGCCAACCGGCTGACCGCGAGCAGCTGTTCGGCCAGCGTCGCCCGGTCGACCAGGTCGGTCTTGGTGACGATCGCCAGCACCGGCGTGGACAGCCGAGCCAACTCGGCGGCGATGAACCGGTCGCCGGGCCCGACCGGCTGGTCGGCCGTTACGCAGAAACCGATGACGTCGACCTCGGCCAGGGTGCTGCGTACGACGGCGTTCAACCGCTGCCCGAGGACGGTCCGCGGCTTGTGCAGACCGGGGGTGTCCACCACGACCAACTGGGCGTCGGGACGGTGCACGATGCCGCGTACTGCATGCCGCGTGGTCTGCGGTCGGGAGCTGGTGATCCCGATCTTGCGGCCGACCAGGACGTTGGTCAGGGTCGTCTTGCCGGCGTTGGGCCGGCCGACGAAACAGGCGAAACCACTGCGATGTGGTGAGGACACGACGACCAGTGTCCTGCACCGGGATGTCCGCTACGCCGGGACGCGCACCGGCCGCGGCGTACCCGCCAGCGACGACAGCTTGAGCCATCGGGGCAGCGCGCGCTGCGCGTACGTCTCGCCGCGGAGGGTCAGCAGGCCCGAGCGCACCGCAGCCGGCCAGCTGATGTCGCCGCGCCACACCTGGGTCAGCGCGCGCAGCGTGGTGTCCACGGTGACCGTGACGTCATGACCCGGGTCGAAGTCGCAGACGTCCACTGCGTCGCCGCTGATGACCAGCCACCAGGCGCGGGCGCTCGCTGCGACGGCGTTGTCGGAGAACCGGAAGCAGATCACGGTCCGGCCGTCCGGAACTGCCTCCAGGTCGATGTTGCGGTGGATGTCCCACAACAGCAGGTGCGGGTCGAGGTCCTCCTCACCGAGCTGGTCGATCCACCGGATTCCCCAGCGCCCCAAGGCGACCACGATCGGCTCCAGCTCCCGGCCGGCCTCGGTCAGGTGGTAGGTGATGCGGGCTCCGTCGCGGTGCCGCTCGACGACCCCACATCGCACGAGCATGTGCAGCCGCTTGGACAGCAGCGCCGGCGACATCTTCGGCACCCCTCGGCGCAAGGCGTTGAAGTGCCGGCTGCCCATCATCAACTCGCGAATGACGAGCATCGTCCACCGCTCGTCGAGCACTTCCATCGCTTTGGCGACCGGACAGAACTGGCCGTAGCTCGTGGGCATGTCTCGCTCCTCAGTCCGGGCGAAGAGTAGGACCGCCAGGACGCCTCGCGGTAGTACAGAAGCTGTACCGGGTTGCTACAGATTGCGCACTGGGCGAGCTGCCGACCTCCGCCCAGCATGACCTCCGACGGACTCACTCACAGGAGGAACCATGACTGCAGTCGCCCCCGAGCGGACCGAGCCGACGATCGCCGAGCAGGCGCCCACGCTGCTAGGCCAGATCGCCGGGTACGCCGGACACCGCACCGTCGCCATCGGACTGCGCAGCGGCCTGCTCGCCGCGCTCGACGCCCGACCTGGGGTCAGCGCCGAGGACCTGGCCGACAGTCTCGGCTTCGACCACTTCTACGTCTCGGTCTGGTGCCGGTCGGCGCTGGCCGCGGGCGTCCTCGAACGGGAGAACGACGGTTTCGGCCTTGCCCCGCACATGGGCACGCTGCTGCTGGACACGACGTCGCCGGCGTACGTCGGCGGCGTGTTCCTGGTCTGCGAGGCGCCGGAGATGTTCGGCCGGTTCGAGCAGCATCTGGCCAGCGGTGAGCGGATGTGGTGGGCCGACACGAGCCCGGAGTGGATCGCGGGCGTCGCCGGAACCGGTACGCCGTTCTACACCCGGCTGGTGCCCGGAGGGCTGGCCCAGGTACCCGGTCTGGCCGACCAGCTGGCGGCGGGCTGCCTGGTCGTCGACACCGCCTGCGGCGCCGGTGTCGGCCTGATCCGGCTGGCCACGACGTACCCCGAGTGCGAGATCGTCGGCGTCGACGGCGACGCGCACTCGATCGAGCAGGCCCGAGCCCGGGTGGCCGACGCCGGGCTCACCGACCGGATCCGGCTGGTCTGCAGCCCGCTGGAGGACATGGCCCTGGACCTGCAGGCCGACCTCGTCATCAACAACATCTCCATGCACGAGTGCCGCGACGCCGACCGGGTCACCGCCAACGTGAAGGCGGCCCTGCGGCCTGGCGGGTCCTTCGTGATCTCCGACTTCTCGTTCCCGGACAGCGACGCGGGGCTGCGGACCGTGCCCGGCCGGGTCATGTGCGCCATCCAGTTCTTCGAGGCCCAGATCGACGACCAGCTGCTGCCGCGCTCGGCGTACGACGATCTGCTGACGCGCCACGGGTTCACCGACCTCGGCTCGGCGCAGCTCACCCCCATGCACGCGCTGACCTGGGGCCGCGCCTGAGCACCTCAGAGCCGCCGGTAGCCGTACAGCACGTGCGCGACCTCGACCGTGCGGGGACGGTCGAGGTCGCCGTAGCGCTTGGCGGCCCAGGCCAGGGTCGTGGCCCGGGCCGCGCGCGCGAGGTCAGCCGGTGGGTCGCCGCGGAACGGATTGGTCGCCATCCGCACGACGAGCTGGCGCAGGCTGCGAGTCTGCCCTCCGGTGATCGTCACCGGAGCTATCGCCGCGCAGCCGGCCCGTTCGAACTGCGCCGCACCCGCCGCCGTCGAGCTCAGGCCTTGGCGCTGGCCGGCGGTGCCGGCCCACTGACCGAGCTGCGCGAAGTAGAACGCCGACACGTCCCGAATCATCGGGTCGGGTGACGGCCCGCCCCAGGCCACGACGGCAACGCCGTCGGGACGCAGCACGCGGACGCACTCGCAGATCGCCGCGGTCCAGTCGGGGACGTTCTGGATGGCGTACGACGCGTGCACGCCGTCGAACCCACCGCCGGCGAACGGCAGCGCCGTCAGGTCGCCCCGCACGCGTGGCGTGTCTGTGGCGGCGACGGCCAGCATGTCGGCCGACAGGTCGGCCAGCACCGCCGTTAGGCCGGCCGCCTCGAGCAGGGGAACGGCCCAGCCGGTCCCGCCCCCGGCGTCCAGCACCCGACCGGCCGCCGGAAACAGCCGTCCGAACGCGCGGACCAGTGCGGCGCGCCCGGCCGCGCCGAGGTCGCGCTGGTCGTCGTGCAAGGCGATCTGCTTCGCCGTCAACCGCACGTCAGCGCCTCCCGATCCGGATACGGAGATCATGAACGGCGAGCCGGGGCGTGGGTAGGGTGCCCGGTTGTGGCGGGCCTGGATCGACGGTGGGCGCAGGAGCGCGAGAAGCACGAGCGGCAGGTCCAGCCGTGGCGCTTCTTCGTCGCGCGGGGGCCGCGCCGCTCGGCCACGACTACCCCGATCCGGCTGCGGTACTGGTCCTACGCGCCCCCACGGACCTGGGTGCTGGTCGCCGCCGTGGTGGCGGCGGCCGGATACCTGACGTACGTCGGCCTGGCCGACACCGCGTCGGCCGGGACCGACCTCGGCCGGCTCGTCGCCATCGTCGCGTTGCTGCTGTTCGTGTCCGTCACCCGGATCACCGTGAGCCAGCACGGGGTCAGCTTCGACATCGCCGGGATCCGCCGGGTGTCCTGTTACGGCTTCGTCGCGCTTTCGGCGATCCTCGACGTGACGGTGCGGCAGCGGCCGGAGGACTGGCCGCGGGCCCGCTCGGCGAGCAGCTGGTTTCCCGGCGCCACGCGGGTCTACCTGCTCTACACCGTCGACGGCGCACGGGCCGCGAAGTCGCTGTGGGTCCGCAATCCGGACCGGTTCGGCGAGGCCGTGCTCGGTCGCCCCATGCGCGAGCGCTAGAGCACGCTTCCCGACGGATCGGCGCGAAGCACGACGGCATCCGGGTTCAGATCCCGTACGGCGGCGGCGCCGGCATCCTCGACCGACGGGTCAGGACCGACCACCGCGGCCGCCTCCAGGGCACGGGCACCGCTGGCGACCGCGAGGGCCACCGCGGACTGCAGAGCTGTGAGCTGCAGCGAGGGCAGGTCGACGGTCGCGGCGGCGTACGTCCGCCCGTCCCCGTCCCGCACGGCGGCACCCTCGGACGCTCCCGTTCGGGCCCGGGTGGCGCGAGCGAGGGTGACCAGCTTGGCGTCCTCCGGGTCGAGCTGGGTGCTCATGGGGTGGGCTCCGCGGCCACCGGCTCGCCGCGCCCGTCGGCGGGTGCGGCCGCCCCTGCGACGACGCGGCTGACCAGGACCGAGTCGATCCGGTTGCGCCGCCCGCCGGCACTCTCCGCGGTCAAGAGCAGCCCCTCGACCTCGACCTGCGCGCCCGGGATCGGGACCAGGCCGAGTTCACGAGCGAGCAACCCGCCTACGGTCTCCACCTCCTCGTCACCGAGTTCGACGTCGAACAGCTCACCGAGATCCTCGACCGGCAGCCGGGCCACGACCCGGATCGTGCCGTCATCGAGGTGCTCGACCGGCGGCCGCTCGTTCTCGTCGTACTCGTCGGCGATCTCCCCCACGATCTCCTCGAGGATGTCCTCGATCGTCACCAGCCCGGCGGTCCCGCCGTACTCGTCGACCACGATCGCCATGTGGATGCGCTGCGCCTGCATCTCGCGCAGCAACGCGTCGACCGGCTTGGACTCGGGCACGAACGACGCCGGACGCATCACCTCGACTACCCGAGCCGCGCGATCAGCCCCTGCCCTGCCCTGCGTGCGCCGGATGATGTCCTTGAGGTAGACCACGCCGATCAGGTCGTCGACGTTCTCGCCGATCACCGGGATCCGGGAGAATCCGCTGCGCAGCGCGAGCGCCTGCGCCTGGCCGACGGTCTTGCTGCCCTCGATCCAGACCATCTCAGGCCGGGGCACCATCACCTCGCGGACGATCGTGTCGGCCAGTTCGAACACGGACTGGATCATGTTGCGCTCGCCATGCTCGACGACCCCGCTGGCCTCGGCCAGGTCGACGAGTTCGCGCAGCTCGATCTCGGTCGAGAACGGTCCGTCCCGGAAGCCCTTGCCCGGGGTGATCGCGTTGCCGATCAGGATGAGCAGGGTGGCCAGCGGTCCGAAGACCACCGCGAGGAACCGGGTCAGGGCGGCGGTCCGCAGCGCCACGGGGTACGGGTGCTGGCGGCCGAGGGTGCGCGGACCGACGCCGATCAGGATGTAGCTCACCGCGGTCATCGCCGCGCCGGCGACCAGGATGGTGGCCCAGTCGGCGCCCAGCAACGAGATCAGCACGACCGCGACGATGACCGCGGCGAACAGCTCGCACGCGGCGCGCAGGAGCAGCAGCAGGCTGACGTGGCGCGCCTTGTCGTCGACCACCGCGATCAGCCGGGTGGCGCCGCGAGCGTGCTCGCGGACCAGCTCCTCGACCCGGGCCCGCGAGACCATCGCCAGGGCGGCGTCCATGCAGGCGAAGCCACCGGCCAGCACGACGAGCACGACGGCGACGACCAGCAGTGTCACGTCGGAGGAGGTCATCGGTCGTTGACCCGGCTGTCCTGCCAGCTGCGCAGGACCCGGCCCTGTACGCCGAACATCTCCCGCTCCTCCTCCGCGTCCCCGTGGTCGTAGCCCAGCAGGTGCAGGATGCCGTGCGCCGTCAGCAGGTGCAGTTCGTCCTCGAAGCTGTGCCCGGCCGCGGCGGCCTGGCGGACCGCGACGGCGGGGCACAGCACGACGTCGCCGAGCAGGCTCGGCCCCGGCTCGGGATCGTCGGGCCGGCGGGCGGTGTCCAACTCGTCCATGGGGAAGGCCAGGACGTCGGTGGGTCCCCCCTCGCCCATCCAGCGCTGGTTCAGCGAGGCCATGTATTCGGTGTCGACGACGAGTACGGACAGCTCGGCCAGCGGGTTGACCCCGAGATCGGCGAGCACGAACCGGCACAGCCGGGCCAGGCCGGCCTCGTCGACGGGAACGTCGGACTCGTTGGCGATCTCGACAGGCATTGCGCGGGTCGGCTAGCGTCGGGCGCGCTGGCCGCGGGCCGGCCGCGCGCTGACGTCGACCGGCCCTTGCGCCGCGTCCCAGCGGGCGTAGGCGTCGACGATGTCACCCACCAGTCGATGGCGTACGACGTCATGACTCGTCAGCAGGCTGAAGTGCACGTCCTGGACCCCGTCGAGGATCTCGCGGACGACGCGCAGGCCGCTCTTCTGCCCGCCCGGCAGGTCCACCTGCGTGACGTCGCCGGTGACCACGATCCGGGATCCGAACCCGAGCCGGGTCAGGAACATCTTCATCTGCTCGGGCGTGGTGTTCTGCGCCTCGTCGAGCACGATGAAGGCGTCGTTCAGCGTCCGACCCCGCATGTAGGCCAGCGGCGCGACCTCGATCGTCCCGGCCTGAGTCAGCCGGGGAAGGGACTCGGGGTCGAGCATGTCGTGCAGGGCGTCGTACAGCGGGCGCAGGTACGGGTCGATCTTGTCGAACAGCGTCCCCGGCAGGTAGCCCAACCGCTCCCCCGCCTCGACCGCCGGTCGGGTCAAGATGATCCGGTTGACCTGCTTGGCCTGCAGGGCCTGCACCGCCTTGGCCATGGCCAGGTAGGTCTTGCCGGTGCCGGCCGGGCCGATGCTGAAGACGATGGTGTGCTGGTCGATCGCGTCGACGTACCGCTTCTGGTTCAGGGTCTTGGGCCGGATCGTGCGACCGCGGCGGGACAGGATGTCCAGGCTGAGCACGTCGGCGGGCCGCTCCCCGCCGTCGGAGCGGAGCATGGCCACACTGCGGTCCACGACGTCCTCGGTCAGCGGCTCGCCCTTGGCCAGGAGCGACAGAAGTTCCTCGAACAGTCGGATGCCGAGCGCGTTGTCGGCGGCGCTTCCGGACAGGGTGATCTCGTTGCCACGGACGTGGACGTCGCTGGTGAGGTTTCGCTCGATCCGCTTGAGCAGGGCGTCGCCGCTGCCGACGAGACTGACCATGGACACCGAGCCGGGCACGACGATCTTGGTGGACGCCCGGGGAGTCACGGGATGATCGGGCAACAGGCTGCTTTCGCGGACGGGACGGGTACGCCGGCAATGCTACCCGCGCGGGGCGACAGTTCGGCCGGGCTTTAGCCGGGCGGCCAGCCCATGTCGCGGCCGCCGAGGACGTGTAGATGGACGTGCTGGACGCTCTGGTGGGCGTTCCGGCCGGAGTTGAAGACCGACCGGTACCCGCTTTCGACAATGCCTTCCTGTTGCGCGACGGCGTACGCGGTGGCCATCAGCTCGGCCATCAGCTCGTGATCGGCCTCGGCCAGCGCGCCGACGTTCTCGTGGTGGTCCTTCGTGATGACCAGGACGTGCGTGGGGGCGACCGGGTTGAGGTCGCGAAAGGCCAGCGTGCGATCCCGGTCGAGGATCACGGTTGCGTCGACGCTCCCGGCGGCGATCCCGCAGAACAGGCAGTCGCTCATGGTCGGGGACTGTAACGACCGCCGATCACGACCAGCGGCCGAGCCGGGTGGCGAGGGCTGCCACCGCGGCGGCGCCGGCGGTCGACGTACGCAAGACCTCCGATCCGAGCCGGACCGGTACGGCGCCGGCCGCGGTCAGCGTGGCCACCTCCGCGTCGGTGACCCCGCCCTCCGGCCCGACCACAAGCAGGATCCGGCCGGTCGCGGGCAGCGCCTCGGCGGTGAGCGGCTCGTCGGCGGCCTCGTGCAGGACGTACGCCGCGGCGCTGGCGGCGACCAGCGCGGCCACGGCGGCTGCAGAGGTGACCTGGTCGGTGATCTGCGGGACCCATGGGCGGCGGCTCTGCTTGGCCGCCTCCCGTGCGGTCAACCGCCAGCGCTCCAGTGCTCGTACGCCGCGCTCGCCCTGCCAGCGCACGATCGAGCGGTCCGCCGCCCACGGCACGATCTCGTCGACACCGAGCTCAGTCAGCAACTCGACGGCCAGCTCGGCGCGCTCGCCCTTGGCCAGGGCCTGGACGACGACCAGCTCCGGATCGGGCCGCAGGAC